>Ga0154004_1000244_pt1 | contig 14699 bp, 16 predicted proteins | sample TSFL088MetaG_FD_104727 | JGI IMG/M metagenome (GOLD analysis project Ga0154004, IMG submission 104727) | Attine ant fungus gardens microbial communities from Florida, USA - TSFL088 MetaG | ecosystem: Host-associated > Fungi > Mycelium > Unclassified | place: USA: Florida, Lake Talquin State... | reverse complement strand
TATCGTCGTTTTCGTCAAAAGATGGATCAGCATAGGCAAGCCCGCATTCGGACTCGGAATCGGAATCGAAGTCATGATGCGAAGTATCGTAGGTCTGGGAGGTGATATTGCTGATACTGAGGCGAGACTCATGATTGGTATTTTCTGAAACAAAATTTGGTGGGTTTGGGGACTCTTGATGAAACTCGTTCGAATCAAGACGTGGGTTAGGACGAGAGAAGTTGTCATGTGACGAAAGGGATTTCAAGGGAGCCAGTCCTGAGAGTACTGAATTATTCACAAAGTGATCAACAGACAAGTTGGTTCGGATAGGATGACTAAGCTGTTTCGAAGAAAGGAACGTTTGGGAAGGCGATGATGATTTTGTGAAAGACTCGGGAATTTCGACTTGAAAGTGAGGAGACAGAGGACCAGGAGATTGTGATGAGTAGCCTGAACTGGCAGAAAGAGGCGGGGTATCGGTGGCTAGTCAAAACAGACCTCAGAAAATGAAAAATAACTAACCAAAAAAAACTCACCATCGGTATCTATATCGAGAAACCTCGGGGAGGTAACAGGACGTCTGTTGGCTGGAGGAGCAGTGAGGGAGACATACATGGCTGCTCGAACGGCTGCAGCAAACCCCCGGCGACCAACGCCAGCCATTCCAGCCTCGCCTCCGGTTTTGGTGTCAATACCGAGTTCTGTTTCCGGAACGACTCTCTCGCTTATTCGAATAGGACCTGAGAGAGAGGCAGATGACTTGACGCCATTGGAGGGTGGTATAGGGCCTCGACGAGAAGGTGTGGACCAAGATCGTTCATGGCCATCTGATGGGGTGAGAGGCTGCTGAAAAGACATGAGTGCAGTGTTCCCTGCTAGTGGATTCGGCCTGAAAGGCAGTTGGTCACTGTGAGGGGCGATGACGCGGGGAGGATTGGCCCTGGTGCAGACATGGTCACCGAGTTCAGAAATTCCGACGCCCTCACTGCAATTTGAACACTTGACCGTCGGCAGAATCTGCGAAATCCTCGACGAAGCCATCGTCGTCACGCGTCACAATACTCATTATTTCACTAGTACATCAACTACCAAGCCAGAGCATCCTTTTCACACCATATTCCATCTTGGCATACACTGTCGTGCTCCGTTCAGCTTCCTCCAAACTGTACACTAATCAGTTTCTGAGGCATTAGCGAATGCTACACGTACCTCACGACGTCCTCATTCACACTAAATTCCCTTTCACAGACTCGCGATATTGCATCAACAATTCGGTCAACTACTTCCCGACAATTTAGCGCATCCGCAACCTCCTCAGATGTCTCAGAATATCGTCCACTGCTCGCGTTTGGCCCCCGCATATTTCTCGCGGGATCGACGGGCAGTGCTTTGAAAGCAGCAAATGACCTTGTTTCTGTCTTGGTTGATGCAAGAAGCCGGGAGAGACTCTCAGGAAATTTTCGAGATGTACTCCACCTCTGTGCTTGGAAGGGCAAGGACATTAATGGGAATTTCCCTGAGGTTGTCAAAGCCGGGGCCTCTTGAAAGGTGTTTTGCACACAGTAACTGCTAACACGGGACTCTTGGTTGGAATTAATCCAAGTCACCACAAAACCTGCATTTTGCTCTGGATCCCGACTGGCTTCTTCGAGCGGTGACAAGATGTAGGCACCTAAATCTATTTAGCGGGCTTCGTCAGTCAAACGAAACAGGCAAAACCTTTGCTGATACCGACAATATCTCCGAGCGGTACCCTGGTGTAAAGCTTCACTTTCTCAAGGGTATAATCATAGCTCTGAAAGGGATCAACGGGTCACACGTCACCATCACTTTGCCATTCTCATGCTTACCACAATGTACAAAGCCTTCATCGTCTGCAAGAAGAAGCAACGTCACTGATCATAGTGACATCCAGCGGAAAGCTAGCCTACGAGCAAAAGAACTTTTTCTTCAAACTTGGAGCTCAATTTGGTATTCAACTCCTCAGGAGAAAATAATGTCCATCCCGCAAGTAAACCTTCCCCTTCAGGCAAGACACGGGAAACAGAGGTTGCTATCGCCTCCGTCCGAATCTTGGAGAGCCTAATAAGGTCCCGTGGATCAGATGACTGCAGTTTCAGAAGGAATTCTGAAAAAACAGAAAGTGTCCGATTGCCCAACGTAAAGTCAAGGACTGCTTGAGAAAACCAATCACTGAAGGTAGATGTGTACATTCTGGAGACATGGCGTGAGTCTTTTCCATTATCATCATATACACGACCTTTCCCCACCTTGCCAGGGAATTTACACCATCGTTCAGCAGCCCGCTCAGGTCACGCCGACCCGTCCTGTTGAGTGTCAGGATCTCACCTGTAACAAGTATTCAAAAAATAAACCTTGTGAAATCTCCCTATCACATATTTACCGAGAGGTTCCGTATAGTTCGGAAACCTTCAACTTACCTTCAAAGCGGAGGTTCCAGCACTAAGATATTGCTCAGTTCGAAACCTCATCAAACAGGTAGGTGACGCACTAGGCACGACTGATGGCATCACCGTTGTTCGCCCATACTAGAAATAGAGCTGAGAACGAGGTGATACACTTGATACTAGTCACATACCGTCATTGAATGTCAGCTCTATCTCTGGTCGTTTGGTCGATGACAGATCGAGGAATGCGAGTGCACTCAATTGCCAATACATGACGTGTCGGGCAAACGCAGACTAAACAAGATGGTTGACATTAAATTAACCGGAAGGGTCGCCCGCCTACTGACCTGAACAACATTGGTCCTATCAAGGCAGTCTATGCAGTTGACGCGGAAGACGCCCTTCTGCCGTGATAAAACCGTATTATCGCAAATCCAGAAATATCTGGGGTGTACTGTGATATTAGCTAGTTTCAGAGAGCAAGAACGATCTGGCACTTGCCCATGCGCTTCAAAAATACGCCCCAAAGAATTGATCAGCTTCGAGATATTTTCGTATCTGAGAGAAACCAATGCCAAAAGTTCACTATCCCTGTTGTACAAACGTACTTCATCCCTTTCGTCTCCGCATGAAAATCATATTCCTGATATCTTCGGAGTGTTCGTGAGTCTGGAACGCAAATCAACACAGTCAAGTCTCACTGCACATCCTGAAGTGCCATCTCCTTCGCGCATTCACGGTATGCTTGCGAGATTGCACCCTCTTTTCCATGCTGTTCGGCGAGATTGACGATCGTCTATCAAGATTCGTTGAGCCCGCGAGAAAAAGGTGTTATAGATCGCACGAATCACATGGGGCCCATATTTTGGTATTGTTCTCTTCAAATGTCGTCTCATGGCATCAAGATTTTGCTCGTGTGTGCGATCCGAAGCTAGGACTGGCGGTGGCTTCAACCCATATCCTGCTTGTGTCCAAAAGAGGGGAACTGTAAGAAATCAGACATAACTCAATTCAAAAGACAGATCAGCAAATTACTCGATCCCCTTATTTGAACATAACTAAAGATATTATCCTTTCCCTCACGCTGGCGAGGAAATACCTATCAGCCACCCGGACTGTGATGTAGGGCTTACAACAAGATACCTTTAGTCGCATGATTGTTTCTGTCTCCACGAAGTTGGCGACATGTGCTTCTTCGTCAACACCTCGTCGTTGATACCGCAGGCCTGCACGATCCTTCGAGCGGCGTGATATGATAGTATAATCCACATGACACTCTTCCCCCTCTCCATGCTCGGAAGGTATCACAAAGCTTGCTGTCTGAAAATAGCCCTGCATGATGGGAAGAACGTACGAATGAAGCTAACAAAAAAATGGATCAGGTGGAAGGCAAGGCTGTCCAGGATCCGCATACCCCAGCATCAACAAATTCCTTTGACATCCACTCATTCCACCAGAATTGCTTATCAACACGACGCCATAGCGGCAAAGTTGGACATGGCTCTGCAATGACCGAGACTTTCGTACCAGGCTTCGGCATTGCAGTTAGAGAATCGGTCTTAGGAGAAGACAGCGCTCCAAGGCCAGTTAAAAGCTCATGTTGCCTCTGAGACTTTGCAAGCTGTTCCTGTTTATGTTCTAAAGATCGTGTCAGATCTGCTCAGCGGTAAACAAAAAGGCTGAATGCAAAATAATCAAATAAAGCACCAAATGTGTACGAGAAATACATGTCGCCCTTAGTGAACTCCCTGACACATTCACGAATGATTTTCTCCTCTAAATCAGCGTGTCGCTGTTCAGTTGTAGTTGGCTGTGGGGCTAGACTCGCGAGAATGGTACTGATCACTTCGGCTGGTTTTTCTCTGGCTTCTTGGATGACTTTGTCAAGTGTGTTTGATTGTGGTACCAATCCAGATGCTGCGGTTTCATGGGTTTGAAATGCAGTCGAATTTGGTCTCGATGACCTATTCCAAAAGGACAATCGGGTCGCAACAGCTTTAAGGACTGGAGATGTCGCTGATTGTTCAGAGGATGTAGATGCAGTTGAAGAAATTGATTGAGGAGAAGCTGAGCGGGTTACCTCAAAGTTTCCGTTAATTGGGGTGATAAGTTTCACCTGAAGATTAAAAGAAAACTGTACATGTGATGAAGGAGCAAAAGATTTCTTCACAGCTTCCGATCCCCCTTTTTGGTCAACGTCTTGACTTGTAGCAATCTGCGGGAAGGGTGAAGAATGAGCCAGAACGTTATTCCGAGAAGATATCGCCTGGATAGTAGACTTGGCCAGTCCTTCTCGAAGAGGTATCGCAACCACACTCTTGATCCCATAAACCTTGTATCTGGCGTCCAGAACTGGGTTCAATCTGAACCTCTTGATCAACGTGAGTAGTCAAAGAACAACTCACGACTTCCAGCTTCGGACCGTGAAGTAATCACAAGAAGATATGAACCTAGCAAAGTCAATCAACGGAAGTCGCTTTCTTGATCAACAACGGGCACTCACACGAATACAGCTCTAGTATACCGATGATTCCATAGATGACTGTGCACTTGCTCCAATCGTGTTTCATGCTAGTAACCTCTTCGATTTTCACTGATCTTCCCCAAGTGATACATACAAAGTTTTTTGAGCCAGGTACATGAGGACGCAGCACTAGTCCATCTCTTGTTGCCATTATTTCCACCTGATCATGGGAGGATGGGTGAGGTAACGGTGGTATGATATATTCTGATGTTGCAGCTGGGGCTGACGCGTGCCCTCGACTATCAGGGTCTTCGGATAAAGACTTGGATGCCTTGACGAAAAGGCGTTTCATGAGTGAGATATACCAAAGGATGAAGACAAAGTGAATGCAATTCAAGAGATGAAGGAGGGAGTATAACAGTGGCAGGACCAGCGTCAAAAACGAGTTGGTTAAGACGATGTAGTACGGATGGTGTCACAATGTACCAATCATACATATACATAAATTGTCCATAGATACTTTTATAAAAATCTCTGGTACAGCTACAGATAAGCAAATCCGATGTTTACAGAGAAACGATAAAAGAGGCGAGAACTACAGTTCTTGCATTATGATTGACATGAGTTTTGCTGAGCCTCACTCCGGGGAACAGGATCGGAGTGGGTCGAGTTCATCGATGATGAGGCTCGTTGCTGTTGAGAATCTTGAGCAAATATGTTTGGGTTAGTTCCCGGCTGAGAAAAGCGGGCAAAATAATTGTCCCATTGAGCTGGAGAGGTTCAAGTTAAAATTGTCTCACAATTCGAAATGATTGTTACTTACCCCAGTCAAACATCGTGCCAGGGAGACCTTCAAGGAAACCATCGGATATTTCATAGGCCGCTAGATTGATACCTTGCGAACCATCAAGCAGATTCATTACTTGAACACTTCCTCGAGCTTGCGCATTCATTGCTGGGTTCACGTTGCCATGCGTGTCATTTGACTTTGTCAAGGGGATGAAGTTAACCATCGAAGCTGAGGATTGAGAGGACTGTTGCTGCTGGTGGTCCTTGGAGGGAGGTGAATGAACTCCTGGCCCCAGCATCAGCATATTTATCGTGGGGAAACGTGGAGAACAGACCTTCTCTACTCTCTTCGGGAGTAATCACCATACCCGCAGGAAGATCCTTGATAACGTCTTCTCTGGGTGCCTGAGCTATAAAAACACCACCGCCTAACCTTGTGGGATCTTTCTGATACTCTAAGCTGATTTGAGGTTTGGGCGTCACACCACCAGTTGGGTTGAGCGACGGGATTTCTGCAGGAAGAACTGGCCCCTGCGTTGCCTCATGCAATAGCGCGATAATCTCCGCCGTCTAAGAAGGAGGCGCAGTACACCAAGAATGGGTCCATAGATTCTTGAGCACAACGGGACAACTGACCTTGCGTCTGGCTGACATATGTTCCGGTTTGATAGCTCTCTCCCACCTTCGGATACAGTCTCGCAATGTTCGCAGCTTATTAACAGCCCCAGTGTCCTTTCTACGTACCCAAGTGTGGTACTTTGAAATCGAATATCAGTGAAATCCAGGTCCTTCAACGATGAACTCACTTGAACTAATGCACAAGATGTAGCAGCATAAGCAACTAATAGCCATACATCATACATTTCCTCATGGGCATCCAACCAGTCAATGGCTTCACCAGTCAATTTAATCAGTTTGGTCCACTGCTCAACGGTCAAACTAAATTTGAGGTGCGCAGGACACGTATAACTGATTCGCATAAAGACTCGCCAAAACATCATGCACAGACAGGCATACAAAAAATGCAGTAAACCTGAAACCTGTTAGTATGAGTACAATAGCCGAGAATCTGATATGAACCTGCGGGCCGTGAACTTTCTGATCCACGGTATTTCAAGTTTTCCGGAAGCAATCTCTGCCAATTCTCAATATCTCCTAGTAATCGGTTAAGATCCTCATCTGTTGTGAAAGCAAGGCCAGAAGGGCTGAAAGTTGGTCAGTAACGTGATCATAATAATATTATTCAGATTGACCTGTAGATTGCCTTGAGCACACGACCAAGTATGATGCTCAACCGGACAAGTTCGTCCATATAAAGGTCGTTCTCGTGTCCCGAGGAGGGAAGACGTACATCACAATCCTGAACATCAATCATGTAAGGATGACCATACGCAAGGCTTGTCCTGTGTGAGGATTGTCATCTTGTGATAGTTAGGCACTTAACAAGGACATACCAGCGATCACATATCAAACATGCTCCCCAAAGGCGACGTCTCAACTCGATATTCTGTTCAACTGACTCCGCCCTATGCAAACCTAGATCTTGGGCCTCAAGGGAAAATTTGGAAACTAGTCCCTGAACCTATAACAACTGCACCCACCATTCTGATCGCAGTCCCAAGACGGAGCCATAGTGCCGATAATGCATTAGGGACAAACTGGGAGTGGCAATCATCACTCATAGACAGTATCAAAAGAGCTTGAACATTCGGTATAGTGGCTGTCGAGAGAACATCATCGGCTTTGATGACATTATTAAGGGCGAAACGAATGGAGTCGAAAATTTTGGAGGGAACCTCTCGCCGAGTGGCGGCAACGAGGCACATGGAATACAATAAAACAGGAGGAGGGCTGGGGGTGGATAGAAACTCGGCTTGAGTGACGACGGGTAGTATAGGTGCAACATCGGTAAAGTACGAATTAACAAGCGTCTCTAAGACGTCCTTCTCGATGTGCAGATCTATCTGTTTCGGGTGTACCAATTTTTGTTCATCCGCTCCAGGTTTCTGCACAGTAATAAGACCGTCGCCGTTCCTGTTAACCTCAAAGCGATGATGATAGCGCATGTCATAGTTCTCATAGATTCGCGAATTTACAGTAGCTTGAGAATGCAATAAATAAATAGGTGAAGTTGGTCCTAAAGCGTTATGTGAGGCCGTTCAAGACACAAGAGGTCGACTTTAAGATTCGGTATTGTGACACTTACCCAAAATTCCAACTTCGTGGCCCGCTGCGCAATCTTTACCGGGAGTTGGAGCATTGCGGTTATTAGAGTCCGAATTTTCCCTTTGACTAGCCATGGCAGCGGCAGCTGCAGCAACCTCTTCTTCTAATTTCTTCTTTTTGAACCTGGTTTCCGTGATAGGCAGGAAAAAAGTACAGTCAAACGAAAACTGCTTGCAATGGTTGCAAATAGGGGGGTCCTGTTACAAACGGTCACGAAAAGCTGACCATCTGTTATTGATATAGCTCACCTCATCAGGGAGGATGTCGCAGCGTATTTTACGAGAACGACAGGAATCGCAGGCGCGTTGCTAAAGAGAACATGAAAAATTGGCCCAAGGCATGTAAGGGTAGCTCACTGTTTTGGTACGCTTCTTGAGGTCAGCAATGGGATGAGGTTGCTGAGCAGAGGGTACGCGAGGAATGTCGCTTCCAGAAGCACCGGTCTCATCATCTGAGCCTCTGTCGCCAGATTTCCCACGAGAGTCGCCTACCCCAGATTTTGCCCGCTTGCGCTTGACACCACCTCCGGGCCCCACGGGAGAAGAAATTGACGGGGAGTGCTCAGGATGGGTGCTCGAGCGAGCTGATGGATACATCAGCATTGGCTGAGGGTAGGCCGGATAGGTCGGATATCCGCCTGCGGGATGATAATGGTGGCCCTGTGGGTGAACGGGGTACGCGTACTGGGGAGGCACGCCAACATGGGGAGGTTGCCCATGTATCTGCTGCGAGGGGCAACCCTGTTGTTGATGTTGAGAATAAGGAGGGCTGTTCATCGGATATGAAGGATTCATAGTGAATGGAGGATACGCGTGGTAGTAGGACCCGCGAGGAGGGTATAGTGGATAGGGAGCTGTTGGGATGAAAAATCATGAGCGTAGCACGATAAACCCATAGCGGGAGGAATAAACGTACACGGCGGATATTCTCGCGGGCTGAGTGTTTCGGGGTGCTCGCCTGATTTCTGGTCTTCGGGTCTATGTGGCGGCCGTGAAGTAGACTCTGTCCGCCTCCTTTGCCGCGGCTTGCGGATGGCCGGCTTAGGGGAGGCCTGAGTCGGCTGAGGAGTAGACGACGTCGGAGTCGGCGGCAGCGGCTGGTGCGGCAACGGCTGCGAGGGATTGACAGGAGAGTTTGGTTTGCCGGGAGGAGTAGTCATTTTTCACCTGGAGTTCTCCGGGGTTATAAAACTTTCTAATGGCAATCGTTGTGTCGCCAAATTTGATCAAGCTCCCCAACCTGTATATGTCTTTCGACTCTAGGTCCAGTAATGTGCACAAGCCCTGAACTGCTCGTGCCTTGGTACCAGATGTAATCAGTCACAAGGGGAACCAGGAGGTTTGAGGGACTGCTCGCCGTTGTGCCGAATCTGCCAATGATAAATCACGCGGGATGCCGAGTCACAATTTCAAGCGCCGAACGAATATGCCACATCCCGCGGTCTGCAACATACGTACCTACAATCTTTGACCAGATCTGGCCGTAAACCAATTTTATAATTGCGGTTCTTGAACCTCTCATCAGGGAACTTTCTGTCTGTTTCGGTCATATGATCTCAAAGGCCTTAAGGGCAGATTTACAAAGGTCTACGCTGACCCAATTCAAATCACGAAAACTCAAGTTCTGAGCTGATTCGACAAACTGTCTGACGGGGATGTGCTTCCATCTTGATAATCAAGTCAAGAATGCGTCACAGGAACCATTCTCACAGTCTTGTCAAACCCATGTACCAAGACTTTAAGATGCCAGTTGTTTGCATTATTACCTGTTCATTGGATCCAATGCATTTCAAAGTGAAATGAAACAGGGAACGAACTATTGGCAACACGGCCATCTGTAGCAATTGGTATTCAATCAACATCTTCCTTTCCAACACGCATGTATTCGACCTCATGGATGTGGAGCCGATGTCTCACGATAAACTAATCAAATTGATTTCAAGTCGATTCAATTTCATCACTATTTCATCACTTCCCTTATCCTAGATCGCCCATGAAACTTTGTTTTCATCAACCTTGAGTGACCAATCACTTTCTACGAAATCCTCTCAAAAAGATCAATTATAAAGAGGGTATCCAAACATGGTATGTTACGCAGCAAGACAGATAGTTCACCCTGGGATAGATATAGAAGGCCAAATCAATGATGGGGTCTATCCCAAACACCCTCACCACTCTCTATCAGTGCCGGGTTTATCTCCCGTTTGTCTTCCGTCACAAACGCAGATGCATCAAGCCAAGAATATCCCACAGGCCGGCATAAGACATTGAAAAAATTACGTCTCCAGTTACCGTAAGAGAATGGATTGGGAGGTGGTGCTTCTGGTATTAATTTCCTGTGGGCTTGATTCCGAATCTAAACAAGATAGAAAAAGATCACCGCGTAAGTGCGTAGAGGTCTTCGGACAAAAAAACATTGCAATGGCGAAACAACATACCTGTTCAATCGTTGTAATATTAAGAAATAATAGCTGTAGTAGAATCAATCAGTCATCTGATGAGAGCTGGAAACCCTGACCAATCCAACAAAGAATGGGATTGGCGAGTAACAAAGTTAGATCACTTACTCTCATATGGTATAGTAGAAGCGCAGAAACAGGCCAGACAACCAAAATTGACAGGCAAAAGGCAATAGCACTACCAACACCCTGTTTGAGTGCCTGTCGGAAGCTCAAATCATCTCGGACTGTGAGTAGGTATAAATGCAAGGCTGTTGTAAAAATGATGAGAATTAAGGTCGATGCCTGTCATGGTTAATCAATTTTCAAGGACTGTATCGTGTCGCATGACGGTCTTCACTTACAGCCGAGAGTAACAATGCGAAAAAGGTTGCGTAGTTGCGACGACCGACACAATTGTTGACCCATTGACAATGGTGATCACATCCATCCACACAGTTATCGCACTGGCTCATGCTTCAGGGTAACATAGAAGCCACTAAGATATTAAATTACCATTTTACAATGGCTTGACCGTGGCGGCCGATACGTCCTGCAAGTAGGACAATACTTCGTTCTCACGCTTTATGTTGGTAAAGTATGTCAGCGAGTCTAGCACAATCAAGTCACAGCTGCTCACGTCTCGTTTCGTACTTTTAATTCCCGAGGCATTGGCACTCGGGGCCCTCCATCCGAAGGTAATTCATTTGAATAAGGAGGGTCAGGGTCCAATTCCCGTGGCAAAATTCCAGGATCAGTGGTTGCCTGGAAGGATGTTAGGCCAAACCTATTGTTATGCTGGAACTGCTGACATACTGTTGCCAACATAGTCGAGATCACAAGAAGGGCCATGTATATTCCGACCGCAGCGACAGCGGGACTTTGGTTTTGCCACCACCAGACACATGTCGTTCCAAACCAGACACCAGCAATAGTTAAAACCAGAGAAAATGATGCGACAAATGCCCAAGGCGAATCACCGCCAGTCAGGAGACGCCCACCCAAAAAGAATTTGTTGTTTGATGAATGGAGCTGATAGTTGCGATACTGTTTCTTCGTTTCTGGACTGAAAATAGGAATAGCCGATAGCGGTGGCCAGCGATCCGGTGGCTTGGGAACAAATGACGGATCGGGGAAATGAGAGTCTGAGGTTCGAAAGCCAGAATGACGGCGGTCGCCTGCTATATTATCACCATAGGCTCCAGATGAAAATGTTCGCTTATGGTGCGTAGGTAAGTCATAGTTATTAAGGTCTTCTCTCCGTTTGCTTTCAAAAGTGGCACGTCCTTCAATGAGTGCAGGACGACTATTTTGGATTTTCCTGAGAGACTCAAAGCTAAGCCCACGACTCAATCCCAGAAATTTATCGAAACTTGTACGAGCTTTGTTCTTCGTCGCATAACTGGAAGTCGTCCCACTACGATCTCGTATACCAGATGGTCGCCCCGTTGCGTCCGGACGAGCCGCAGTAGGTAACAGGGGTTCTCGGCTTTGTTTCACACGTTTGGATGACTGAACATCCTGTAAAACAGTATACGTATGGTCGGTTGCCCGCGACCCATCAACCTGATCATCAGAACTGTCGGATCGCCGGTGGTTTATGTCACTGAGCTGAAAGATCTCAGGATCTTGAATACCTTCCATAGCATCATTCATGGAACCCACAGAACTTGGGCGAGAAGAGTCGGCTTGATTATTAGGTCTCGTTGGACGAAAAAACGATAGTGAGGGTTGAATGCCGCCTGCATGTGTGGCCGAATGCATGTGTGAGAAATTCGGAGAAGTGAATATTTGAGTATCCGGTGGGAATCGATTAAGTTCATGAGGTGAGGAACGCGAAGCCGGAAAAGAGCTAATGGAGGCCACTTTGCCTATCGTCGTATCGCTTTGAGACCGCTGAGAGGTGGTAGCGTATAGAGAGTGTTGCTTTCGGCCCTGAAAATCGTTTTGTGGGCTTACGAGAGAAGGAAGGGTGGAGGAAGTGAATGGCAAATGCTGTGAGGAAGACATAAAGAGTTAAAACACACAAGGATAGAAGAACGAGCGGACAAAAATTGTAATTCAATGGGTACTTGAATCACAGAGTTAGGATGCCCAAGGTGACATTAACAGAAATGAAATGCCAACACCAGTAGAAGCAGTGCCAGCGAGTAGAGATATGACTTGGAGCCAGGCGTACGACGAGATTACGACGAGACTGTAGCACAAACAAAACTCATGTTCCATTTGAGGAAATTTATTCTCACTCCTCCCTGGAACAGAAACCAAATGCTCCAGTGAACAATGATAAGACCCTGAAAGTCTAACCAATAACCTTCACAGACGAGCGTGGAAGAACTCCCACTAAAATCATGTGAGTTTCGTCAAAAACGAAAATGCATCTACAGAAAAACAAACAGAAAACAGATGACTCTGACGACGTCCCGATTTACTCTTGATCTTGTACCAAATTTCAACTACACATCTAATGGATCTTCAATAACAGAGCTATCAAGGAAGATCTAGTAGATTGCTCATGGCAAGGAGTTCTTGAAAACTACCTGAGCTGGGGTTTGATGTTGAGTCTAGATATGGTAAAAGGGCCAAAACTCTTTCCAAATACCCATTGATATTTAAGATGAACCGCATAAGAGAATTACAATTTATATTTCGTGTAGCGCTCAATATTCTGCTACCTGAGCCTAAGTTCGTATCTTTATCCTCACCCCCAGAGCCCAGAGCCTAGGAATATATTAGATAATTTTACAAGGGCGGACTTGAATGAGGGTTGACCAGGAATTAGCTAGCTTACTGCCGGTGGATCTATCTCAGTGTTACAATTTTAGATGTGTGGGAAATGCAGGCGTGATATAAGGACTACCATAAAAGGACTACCGGCCAGATGAGATATTTATGAGATATTTATAAGTGTACCTCTTATGGTCGACAACTCCCGCCATCCACAAGGCTTTAGATTAGGGAGTTGTCCAGTCTGCTTGTATGGATTGACGGAGTGTGGACAACAAACAATACATACAGGCATGCTCCATCTACCTCAAATGTGTGTCGAAGAAAAGGAAGAATATACGGTTTCGACCATCGGTCAAGATCATACGGAACAATCATGCGAACATGTTATTGTCATTAGCTTTGAGCTGTGTTTAAGACTCAAAGCAAGCTCCTTGGGACGTAAGGTGATCGACGATCACATCAAATCCTGGCCTATATAGTAATTTTGGATGATACCATCGGTTTCATTGACTATCCCATGTTCTTTGGCTCTCACTAATCAGCATTCAGTCCCATCTCCAACGATACCAATGATCAGTGTGCAGGAATCTCCATCAATAACTGAGTCGGTGGATAACGTTCTCCTCCTCGCTACTCTTCATCGTCTCTCAACTCCACAGTTTTTGGCTCCTGTCATCATCCATGCAGCTGCAACAGCACGACGACGTCTTGTGATTGTTCTATTTTCCAGATTCTTCAACAAAGGAACCCCACATAGCCATCTAGATCAAGGATATCTTGCCTCCCAGGCAATATCACACACAGGCAAATGGAGGGCTGTCCAGGAGATTCTTACTTATGTTTACGTCCAAGCAACGAAGGTTGCACAGAACATGAGGAAGGTACTGATGGATGTTGATGTCCTGTTGAAAGGAATGAACGAAGACATAGATGAGAGCTTAGGAGCAGGGATGGAGATTCTGTTCCGTGTCAGTGGTGGTGCGTGAACTTAGTCCTCATAGGAGTTCGATGGCTTCATGTTGTCTTAGATGCCATCCCAGTCCCGCTTCCCGAGGTCATTGGCCTTTTGAGGACCTCGTACATATCCGTGGAGGAACGAGATTCGCCAATTGATTCAGTGGCAGAGACAAAAGCACAGCTGGAGAAAAGTCGGCCCACGATGTACCCTGTAACTGCACTCGGCGGGACGTTTGACCATTTGCATGCTGGACACAAGATACTTTTGTCAATGGCTGCCTGGATCACGTCGGAGAAATTGATTGTTGGCTTGACAAGTGCGTAGCCGCCGAATACCAACAAATATTAGGAACTTACCAGACCCATCGTTCAGACGATAACTTGTTGCAGAAGAAGTCTAATAGACATGTCATGGAGGACATCTCCCAACGCTCCGATCGTGTGCGAGGATTTCTAAATTTTTTCAAACCTGGGCTAGTCTACGATGTTGTACCTATAGACGATGTTTACGGTCCAACTGCGTGGGACCCAAACATCCAAGCTCTCGTCGTCAGCAAAGAGACGCTCAATGGTGCTGCAGAAAGTGAGCTGCTCGGAATATTGAATGCCCAATCTCACAGTGTCTCTCAGTCGCGATATATAGAAAGAATCATAATTTATCAACGCTGGAAGTCTTTGTGATCGATGTTATATCCGCAACCTCTTC
>Ga0154004_1000242_pt1 | contig 14733 bp, 19 predicted proteins | sample TSFL088MetaG_FD_104727 | JGI IMG/M metagenome (GOLD analysis project Ga0154004, IMG submission 104727) | Attine ant fungus gardens microbial communities from Florida, USA - TSFL088 MetaG | ecosystem: Host-associated > Fungi > Mycelium > Unclassified | place: USA: Florida, Lake Talquin State... | reverse complement strand
GGTATTAAAGAGATTGGAAGAGAATGACTTATTTGTGAAACCAGAAAAGTGTAAATGGAAAGTGAGAGAAGTAGAATTTCTGGGAGTAATAATCAGTCCAAAGGGGGTGGAAATGCAAAAGGAGAAGATGGAGGGAGTACTAAACTGGCCAGTATCCAGAAACATCAAAGAGGTGCAAAAATTTTTAGGCCTTGCCAACTACTATAGAAGGTTTATAAAGGACTTTGCTAAGATAGCAGCACCACTATATGTACTAGTCAGGAAGAAACAGAAATGGAAATGGGAGGAGGAACAGAAGGAAGTGTTTGGGAGACTTAAGAAAGCATTCACCACAGAGCCTGTCCTAGCTATCCCAGACATCGATAGAGAAATGAGAGTGGAAGTGGACGCCTCAGACTATGCAACGGGAGGAGTATTGTTGACAAAATGTGAGGATGGGAAGTGGAGGCTAGTGGCCTTTATCTCTAAATCATTGAACACTACAGAGCAAAATTATGAAATTTACAATAAAGAGATACTGGCAGTTATTAGGTGCCTAGAAGTATGGAGGCACTATTTGGAGAGAGTGAAACTCAAATTTGAAATCTGGACAGATCACAAGAATCTCCAGTATTTCATGATGAGCCAAAAATTAAATCATAAACAAGCAAGATGGGCCTTATACCTATCACAATTTAATTTCACATTAAAACACATTCCAGGAAAAAGCATAGGGAAGGCAGATGGATTAAACAGGAGACTGGACTGGCAGGAGGGAGTGGAGAAAGACAACGAAGACCAGAAACTAATAAAACCAGAATGGATTAGGGGAGCAGAAACAATAATAGAGGAAGGAAATCTAAAGGAAAGAATCAAAAGGGTGCAGAAAAGGGATGAAAAGGTAGTAAAAGCAGTAGAAGAGTTAAAGAGAGCAGAAATAAAGATGTTGAAAGATGAAGAATAGAAAGTAGAAGATGGGATAGTGATGAGGGAAGGAAGGATATACATACCAGAAGGAGAACTCAGGGGGGAGATAATATGTCTGTATCACGACACCCTAGTAGGAGGGCATGAAGGAAGGTGGAAGACGGCAGAGTTGGTTGCCAGGAATTACTGGTGGCCAGGATTAACAAAAGAGGTAGAGAAATATGTGGAGGGATATGATGCGTGTCAAAGACATAAGAATCAAAGTGAAGCACCAGCAGGAAAACTGATATCCAATGCAATCCCAGAAAAACCATGGAGTCACATCTCAGCAGACTTCATCACCAAGCTGCCACTAGCCCAGGGATACAATGCTGTCTTAGTAGTATGTGACTGCTTTAGCAAAATAGCATATTTTATAGCAACAATGGAGAAAACATCAGCAGAGGGACTCGCAAGGTTGTTTCAAGATCATGTATGGAAGTTACATGGACTTCCAGAAAGCATCATATTGGATAGGGAAGTGCAGTTCACAGCGGGAATGATGAAGGAATTGAATAACTTGCTGGGAATCCAGATGAAACTCTCAACAGCCTATTACCCTCAAACAGATGGGCAGACAGAAAGGATAAACCAGAAGTTAGAGCAATATCTGAGGGTCTTTATCAATTATAGACAAGAGTAGTGGCTGGATTGGTTAGGAATGGCAGAATTCGTGTATAACAACAAAATCTACACAGCAACAAAAATATCACCATTTAAAGCAAACTATGGTCAGGACCCAAGAATGGGGTTTGAAGAAAGGAGAAAGGGGAAGTATGAAGTGGTGGAGAAATTTGTGGAAAGAATGAAGAAAATCCAGAAGGAAGCAAAAGTAGCGCTAGGGAAAGCACAGGAAGAGATGAAGAAGTTTGCAAACAGAAGGTGAGAGGAGGGAGAAGAATACAAAGTAGGGGACTTAGTACTGCTAAGTATGAAAGACTTGAAATGGCAAATGAAAGGGAGGAGATCAGAGAAATTGATAGAGCGTTTTGTGGGCCCCTACAAAGTTAAGGGAATCGTCTCTAGTAACGTGATAGAGTTAGAACTACCTAAGTCTATTAAGATACACCCTGTAGTTAATGTAAGTAGAGTGTGGCTCTATAAACCACAGGTAGAAAGGCAGAAGAAAATACTACCAAAACTGGTCATTATTGAAGGAGAAGAGGAATTCGAGGTAAAAAAAATCTTAAACAAAAGAACGGTTAGGGGGAAGGAAAAGTTTCTGGTAAGGTAGAAGGGGTATATGGCAGAAGAAGATACCTGGGAAAATAGGGAAAATTTGAAAAATGCAAAAGAACTAGTAGAAGAGTTCGAGAAAATATATAGGGAAGAGGCAGAAGAACTAAGACAACAAGAACTAGAAGAAGAAAAAAAGGAATTTAGTCAGGAGTTGCCTAGGGAATTCACAGCAAAATTACTATATGGTTGGGGAAAAAGGAGATATAAGAGGGAAAGAGAAAAGAGGTGGGATAAAAACTGGAATCAATGGAAAAATTCCTTGGGACAAGGAAATTTGTCTATCTGTCTGAGAGTGGAATGCCATTGACAATTTACTCTCAATCCCCAACATCCTGTTTAACTTCTGCATTATTCCTGCTATGAACTAAGGTCCCTTGTCTAATATGATTCTCTCAGGTAACCCATGTAACTTCTATATATTGTTTCTAAACAACCTAGCTAGTCCTTCTGCCAATGTTTTTTCTGTAGTAAAAATAAAATATACCATTTTTGTCAATCTATTGACTACTACTAAAATTGAGTCATATCCTTGTGCTAGTGGTAATTTAGTGATAAAATCTACTGAAATGTGGGCCCAAGGTTTCTCTGGAATTGAATTTGGCATAAATTTTCCTACTGGCTATTTTGTGTGGTTTTTATTATGCTGGCACATGTTACACCCCTCTACATACTGTTTCACCTCTTTTGTAATTCCTGGTTACCAAAAGTTCCTGGTGACCAATTCTACTGTTTTCCACTGTCCCCCATGTTCTCCTACTGGCATATCATGATGCAACCAAATGATTTCTACTCTCAATTTCTCATCTTTTGGTATGTATATCTTTCCTTCCTTATATATGATACCATTAACTTCTCTCCATTCCTCATCTCTTAGCATCTTTACCCCTACTTGTTTCATTTCTTCTACTACTTTGATCACTTCATCATCTTTTACTTTTGACTGTTTTACTTTCTCTAGTAAATCCACCCCTTCTACTATTACTTCCACTTTCTCCATTTTTCTGACTTCCAACCATTCTAGCTTTACCAATGTCTTGTCCTCATTATCTCTTTTTACTTTTATTTTCCAATCCAGCCTTCTACTTAAACTGTCTGCCTTTTCCATTCTATTCCCTGGAACATGCTTAAGTGTGAAATCAAATCTTGATAGGTACAATGCCCATCTTGCTTGACTTTTGTTCAATTTCTGTGCTTTTACAAAATATTCAAGATTTTTGTGGTCTGTTCAAATCTCAAATTTTATTGTTGTTCCTTCTAGAAAATGCCTCTATGCTTCTAGACACCTGACTACTGCTAACATTTCTTTGTTGTAGATTTTGTAATTTCTTTTTGTATCACTTAGAGATTTAGAAATGAAAATAACCAGTCTCTACAACTCATCAAAGCACTTCATTGATAGTACTCCTCCAGTAGCATAGTTTGAAGCATCTGCTTCTACCCTAAATTCTTTGTCTAAATCTGAGGTTGCTAACACTGGTCTAATTGTAAAGATCTCTATTAGCTCATCAAATGCTTGTTACTGCTCCTTTCTCTACTGCCACTTTACATCTTTCCTTGTCAGTATGTTCATTGGCCTTGCTACTCAAGCAAAGTCTTTAATAGACCTCCTAAAATAGTTGGCAAGGCCTAAAAACTTTCTAACATCTTTTACATTCTTTGGCTCTAGCCAACTCAACATCCCATCTACCTTTTCTTTCTCTATTTCAATTTCATTGGGTCCTATGATGACCCCTAGAAACCCAATTTTTCACACCTTCCACACACACTTTTCTGGCTTGATATACAAGTTATTTTCTTCTAGCCTCTTCAGTACTTCCTCTACAATCTTGTTATGTCCTTCTTCTGTCTCTGTCCCTACCAGTACATCATCCATGAAAGCTGCAACTTTTTTTTTGTTAATCATGTCTCTCAGGATTTCATTCATCATTGCTTGAAATGTGGCTGGTGAATTTATTATTCCAAAGAACATAACTATTGGCTCAAAGAACCCTACATGGGTTGTGAATGCTCTCTTCCACTCATCCCCTTCCTTTATCCTCACATTGTTGAACCTCCACTAAAGATTTATCTTAGTGAATACTTGTTTACTTCCCATATTATCTATTAAGTCTGTAATCAACAGAAGTAGGTAGTTATTCTTCATTATTTGGTTGTTTAAGTTATAATAGTCTATTACCATTCTCTTTCCTCTGTTCTTTTTGTTCATGAAGAAAACTGGTGATATTTGAGGGGATTTTGATGGTCTGATGTACCATTTTCTTAGCTGATCCTCCACAAAATTCTGAACTTTTTCTCTTTTGTTCCTGGACAAAGGATAGATTCTTTCTTTCCTGGGTTTAAATGTCTTCTTGAGATCTATAGTATGATCCCAGATTTTTCTCATTGGCATTCTCTCCAACTCTACCTTTTCAAATACCTTTCTCTATCTTAGGAATCTCTGTGGTACCATTTTCTTGATTTTCTTATAGTCTGCTTTAACTTCCTCTTCTCTTTTCCAGTCTTTTTTATTATCTACTGCCCATCTTACAATCTTCTTTTCTTCTATTGTTGCTACTTTTTTTACTCTCTTCGCTTTCTTCTCTTCTTTTAGCTTCATATTCCTTTTACACAGTGGTGGGCACCTTGTCATCTTTACTTCTCCTGTTTCCTAGTTAATCTCTGGATTATGTACTTGTAACCATGGCATTCCCAATATAACATCTGTTTTCCCCAGATCATACATATCCATTCTTAGATTATACATATCCATTCTTATTCTTTCTACATAACCTTTGTAGTATATATTCACTTCTACTTGGTGTTATGAGAGCTCCAAAAGGAGAAAAGTTTCCCAAGCATTTGAACACTTAATCCAAAACCTCAAGATGTACAATAGGGTTGAAGATATAGATAGTGTAGGAACTAGGATCACATGACAAGGTCAGGTGATCACAGAACATTCTGGAAGGACATGACTAAGAGTACAGCCACTATAAAAGTAGTATAAGCTGAAGTCCAATCCAACGAAGAACTCCATTAAGTTTTTCTTAAACATCTATCTAGGGTGATCACTAAGGGCATTCACTGCCTATCGATAACACTTGATGTGTTATTGCTCCTATACAGTTATTTATGCCATCTACATTCCTCACTTGTACTAGTCTTTCCAAAATCTATAGTCTAAACCTATATCTAACTACTATCTTTCTATCCATGAACATCTCTGTTGCACCACTATCTAAGAGCACTTTTACTATTACCTTTTTATGGGTGTTTACCTTTTCTATACCATACTTCTCTCAATATTGTTACAAATTTCATTTGGACCATAATTCTAGGAATACTTAACCGATTTCAATAATCTAAATGGCCACCAAAAGCCCTTAAAAAGACCTTTCAAATGGTACCAAAAACATCTCAAAGCAATCAGTATTCACTGAGTTATCAGCAGATCAGTCAGTGATCACCAAGTCACCAGACACTAAATCACTGATATCTTGGGAACTGCTTAACATAATCATTTGCTTCAATAACCATTGTGAAGCTCTCTTCAATGTGCTTCTTTTGGCTATAAATAGATCCAGAGGCAATAAGATCCCATGGAGATACAAGGTCCTTAATGTTTGCACATAACAACTGATCTTTATTCATAGATTATCATCTGTCCTTGAATAGAACAAAGGACTGCTCTAAGATGGTTAGGTTATCTCTATTTCAAGAACAATAGCACTCCTATATGTAGAACAATAGGTAGTGATCATGTGGTAGACTGTTCTAGTGCACAGACCACCATAATCATGTATTTAAGAACTGTATGTCTGAGAATAAACCTCAGACTTAACAATATCTTTTGCTGCTTGTCTAACTTCACTTTTTTGGATACTTTGATTATCAAATCAAGCAATCACAAATCAGTAAGTGGCCATTTGTGATAAATATCTTAAATGTTCTTCTCATCTCCCTTTACTTGCCCTCCTCTTTTGCTATGCTTTTTGGAGGTTCACTCCATGTGCCATCTGGCTGTATTTTCCTTTGTGTAGGGGGCACTATATTACTCTCCTTCCTTCTTTGCCTTGGGCATCCATACCACTTGGCTTCCTCTAGCCTTCTCTCTCTGAGAACTTCTTGCCCTCTATTGTTCTCCCGATACATCTTTTTTTCCCACACTATCTATATTCTATGTAGGTTGCTATAACCTCTCCTGTCATCCATCCTAACTCTAACAACTGTACATTCTCTAGCATGTTCTCCACTCTACAATATTCCTATATCTTTTTCCAGTTGGAATATGCCAGCTTCAGTCTTCTTACTTCCTCTTGTTACTGTGCTTTTTCCTTTATAGAGCACACTGTCTCTTCTTGCCTTCTCCTTTCCTTTTCCACTTCAATATCTGGATACTCCTATTTGTAGTACCTAATTCCTCTATGTAGCGACTTAGCCTGAGATGACTTAATTACTCTCCTAGCCCGGGTTGACAAGGAGAACTTGATAGAGTTCTCATTTGATTATAGTACACTACTTATACACTTCTTGTGTTTATTTCTATTTATAAACTCCCATGCATCTCTTCTTAGTTGTTTTATCTCATGCATCCATTGATTTCCTAATTAAAAGAAAAGAAAAGAAAAAGAAAATAAATAATGACTTTAGCCATTTTGGCTGTATCATGACACCACCCCCCTCTCAAGATTCCTCATCCTGAGGATTTTTACAGCTCATAGTAGGGGTCACTGATATTTCCCATGTCATCATCATCTTCCTCTGTCCATTCTTTTATTCCTGAATTTCCTTGTTCGATCTCTTCCTCTTCTTCCTTTACAGTTTCTATCATCCATTGTCCCCTTGTTCTTCCTCCTTTCCATCTTCTCCAGTTTCTTTCTAACCTTGTCCAGTATTCTTCATTATACCTCTTGTCTGACCATTCAAACAGTTTTCTTGCTATGAACCTTTCTGGTAATTCCCCTCTCCAAAATGTGCCTTCTTTCTTTTCCTGTCTTCTAATATCTTCTATGTCTCTTCTGTATTTCTTTTCATACTCCTCTATTACTTCTTTTGCGTTTTCCAGGTTCTCCTTTCCTTCCCAAGTATCTGATTCTGCTGTAAATCCCTTCCACCATACTAGGTACTTATCCTTCCCCCTAATCTGTCACTTATTTAATATTCTCTTGACTTCCCATTCCTCTTCTCCCTCAATTATGACTGGAGCCGGTTGCTCCTTCTTTTGCCCCTTGACTTGCTCTATATATCTACGTATTCTACTAACGTTTCTACTAGATGTATCCTTATTGTACTAGGTAACTCCAATTCAATCACATTTGTTGATACAATTTTCTTAATTTTATAAGGACCTACAAACCTCTCCATTAACTTCTCTGTCCTCCTTCTGACCATCTGGTATTTCAGATCCTTTGTGCTCAACATTACTAAGTCTCCTACTTTATAATCATTGATCTCTTCTCTCTTTCTGTTTGCATACTTCTTTATTTCCTCTTGTGCTTTCCCTAGTGCTGCTCTTGCTTCTTCCTATATTTCTTTTATCTTCACCATAAATTTCTCTGCCCCTTTGTATTTCCCCTTCTTTCTTCCTTCAAACCCTATTCTAGGATCTTGCCCATAATTTGCCTTAAAAGGTGTTATTTGAGTACTCGAGTGTGCTTTATTGTTATATATAAATTCTGCTATTCCCAACCATTCAGGCCATTGTTCTTGCCTATGATCAATAAACATTCTCAAGTATTGCTCTAACTCCTGGTTCACCCTTTCTGTTTGCCCATCTGTCTGTGGGTAAAATGCTGTCGATAATTCACTCTCAATCTCTAACATCCTATTCAACTCTCTCATTAATCCTGCTGCAAATTGGGGTCCTCTATCCAAAATGATGCTTTCTGGTAGCCCATGCAGTTTCCATATGTTATCTCTAAACAACCTTGCTAATCCCTCTGCCGATGTTTTTTCTGTAGTTGGTATAAAATGGACCATTGTTATCGAGAGACAGTAAGTGTCCTTAGTAATCACCCTAGGTGGATGTTCAAGAAGAACTCGATGGAGTTCTTTGTTGGATTGGACTACTACTTATACTTTTACAGTGGCTGTACTACTACTAGTCCATAATCACATGTTCCTTCAGAATGTTCTACAACCTTGTGACCTTATCATGTGACTTGGCTTCTTAAGTTCCCCTGTTTTTTATATCTTAACCCCATTGTACGCTTTGAGGTTTTGGACTAAGTATTCGAATGCATGGGAGACTTTTTTCTGCTCGGGGCTCTCATAACAACCATCTTGGTTAACTGATCTACTACTACTAGAATGCTATTGTATCCCTGCACTAAAGGCAACTTAGTGATAAAGTCTACTGATATATGTGTCCACGGTTTTTCTGGAATTGAGTTTGGCATTAATTTTCCTGCCGGTTGTTCTGTGCGGTTTTTATTGTGCTGGCAAGCATCATACCCTTCTACATATCGTTTCACTTCCTTAGTTACTCCTGGCCACCAGAAATTTCTCATGACTAGCTCCACTATCTTCCACTGTCCTCCATGTCCTCTTATAGGCATATCATGATGTAGCCTGATTATTTCTGCTCTAAGTGTCTCATTCTTGGGTACATATACCTTCCCTTCTTTATACATTACACTGTCTATGTCCCTCCACTCTTCATCCCTTAGGACTTTTACTCCTGCTTGTTTTATTTCTTCCACTGCTTTAACTACTTTGTCATCCCTTACTCTTGACTGTCATATCTTCTCCAATAGATCCACTCCCTCCACTATTACTTCCACCTTCTCTGTCCTTCTATTTTCTAACTATTCTTTCTTCACTAACATCTCGTCTTCATTGTCTTTCTCTACTCCAACCTCCTAATCTGGCCTCCTGCTCAGGCTGTCTACCTTTCCCATCTTTGTTCCAGGAATATGTTTTAACACAAAGTCAAATCTTGATAGGTACAGTGCCCATCTAGCTTGTTGTCTATTCAACTTTTGTGCTTTCATAAAGTATTCAAGATTTTTATGATCTGTCCAAATCTCGAATTTTACTATTGTTTCTTCTAGGAAATACCTCTATACCTCTAGGCACCTGACTATTGCTAACATTTCTTTGTCGTGTATCTCATAGTTCCTTTCTGTATCACTTAGAGATTTTGAAATGAAAGCTACCAGTTTCCATAAGTCGTTGGGGCACTTCATTGAGAGTACTCCTCTAGTTGCGTAATTTGAGGTATCTGCCTCTACCCTGAACTCTTTGTCTAAGTCTGGGGCTGCTAGTACTGGTCTTGTTGTAAAGGCCTTCTTGAGCTCATCAAATGCAGCATGTTTTTCTCTTCCCCACCTCCACTTCTTGTTCTTCTTTGTCAGCACATTCATTAGCCTAGCTACTTGAGCAAAGTCCTTAATAAACCTCCTGTAATAATTTGTAAGGCCTAAAAATTTCCTGACGTCTTTCATATTCCTTGGCTCTGGCCAACTCAGCACTCTGTCCACCTTCTCTTTCTCCATTTCTATCCCACTGGGTCTTATAACTACACCCAGAAATCCAATCTTCCTTACTTTCCATGCACACTTTTCTGGCTTGACGTATAAGTCATTCTCTTCTAGCCTTCTCAAGACCTCTTCTACTACCTCATCATGACCCTCCTCCATTTCCGTCCCAACTAGCACATCGTCCACAAATGCTGCTACTTTTCCTTCATTAATCATATCTCTCAGGATCTCATTCATCATTGCTTGGAACATAGCTGGTGAATTTGTTATCCCAAAAAACATAACAGTTGGCTCAAAGGATCCGACATGTGTGGTAAATGCTCCCTTCCACTTATCTCTCTCTTTTATCCTTATATTGTTAAAGCCCCATTGTAAGTCCATTTTGGTGAATACCTTCTTACCCCCCATATTGTCGATTAAATCTGTAATTAGCAGCAGGGGGTAGTTATTCTTTACAGTTTGTTCATTTAGACTATGATAGTCCATAACCATCCTCTTCTTTCCATCTTTCTTACCCATGAAGAAAACCAGTAATGTCTGAGGGGACTTTGATGGTCTAATATACCCCTTTCTTAACTGGTCATCTACAAATTTCTGAATCTCCTTGCTTTCATCTTTGGAAAGAGGGTAGATTCTTCCCTTTAGTGGTTTAAATGTCTCCTTGAGATCTATGGCATGATCCCAGATTTTTCTTGTTGGCATCCTCTCCAGCTCCATCTTCCCAAACACCTTTTTCCACCTAAGGAATTTCTGCAGTACTATTTCCTTGATTTTCCTATAGTCTGCCATTACTTCTTCTTCTCTTCCCTAGTCTTCCCTATTGTCCACTGCCCATCTCACCATCTTCTCTTCTTCCAACATCACTACTCTTTTCACTCTCTTTCTCCCCTTTTTCTTCTTTAACTTTGTATTTCTTCCACATAATGGTGGGCACCTCATCATCTTGACCTCTCCAGTCTCCCAATTTATCTCTGGGTTGTGTGCTTGCAACCATGGCATCCCCAATATAATATCTGTCTTTCCTAGGTTGTACACATCTATTCTCATTCTTTCTATATGGCCCTTGTAGTACACATTTGCTTCCACCTGATGGATAATGGCTCCTGCACTATTGTTGGTCCCATCAACATTCCTAACCATTATTGGTCTCTCCAATTTCTGCAGCCTAAATCCATATTTTTCTACCATCTTCCAATCTATAAACATCCCCATTGCACCACTGTCTAGGAGTGCTTTTACTGTTATACCTTCGTATATATCCACCTTTTCCATTTCTACGTCCATCCATACTTCTCTCAGTATTTTGAATGTTTGTCTGACCTCCCTTTGCCTACCCTCCTCTTTTGCTGTATCTTCCGGAACTCCTACCCATGTACCGCTCTGCTGTGCTTTTCCCCTTTTGGGGCATGCCACCTCTGTCTCCATCCTTTTTTGACATCTACACCACTTCTGCCTGTCTGAAGTCACCCTCTGTTTTCTATTCTCCTCTATATGGTATTCTTTCCGTCTACACCTTTTACACTCCACATATGATACTATCACCTCCTTTGTATACCACCCCAGCTCTAACAGGCATGCCTCATCTGGAATGCCCTCTCCACAGTATTCCTGCACTTTTCATCATAGGACATGCACCGAACTTCTCCTCTACTCTTTTTGCTGCGCCTTTTGTGGCATGGCCACATGTGCTGCTCCTTCTACCACTTGCAACTTCTTTTCTCCTTTCCAAAGAGGACACTCTCTGCACTTGTGTCCCTTCTCTCCATACTTAAAATATTCTACTTTCACTGTCTCCTGCTTCCTTATCATCCTCTCCCTCATATCACACTGTATCACCCTACTTGACAACACTTCAAATTTATTTTGGGGAGCAGTTCTCCTCTCTTTCTTTCCCTTCTTATTCCTGCAATTTTGGGCTAGGTGCCCAAACCTTTTACACCCCCAGCATATCCTTTCTTTCTTTCCTTCTATTTCTGCCCTTAGTTTGGCAAGGGCATGCTGTTAGTTGAGCATTCTGCTCATGAGAGAATTATATTGTTCCAGAGACATAGTACTATATCTCTGGAGAAGTTGAAATAGGAGTGATCTTACTAATGTTATGTCTACTAGAGTGCAAGATCTTCACCCAGCTAGACACCTACTGCCCTAGTACTATAGTTATACTATCACCCCAAGGAGAGGATCCCTAACCTAAATGCCTTCTTAAGGATGTAGCATTAATCCCCTATGTAAACAGATGACAATGCACCTGTAGCATGGAGTTTATAGTATGAAGTAAATACAAGTAACTATCCAGCCTACTTGATTGTGAGGTCAGGTCTTAGTAGTGATATCCGAGCTTGGTACCACACCTCCACCTGCAGTTCCTAACTGACTGCAAAGTCCCCTTAAGCCTAGGGCCCGGCTATGTCATAGTGGTCCCGAGTTGTATCACTCAGGTACCAAGGAAGATAAGAGAGTAAAGATGGCAAGGCTCTGTGATGAGTGGTGCTGATGAGAGAATTGAGTTCTAGTGTAGCGACTTAGCCTGAGATGACTTAATTACCCTCCTAGCCCAGGTTGACAAGGAGAACTTGATAGAGTTCTCATTTGATTATGGTACACTACTTATATACTTCTTGTGTTTACTTCTATTTATAAACTCCTGTGCATCTCTTCTTAGTTGTTTCATCTCATGCATCCATTGATTTCCTAATTAAAAGAAAAGAAAAGAAAAAGAAAATAAATAATGACTTTAGCCGTTTTGGCTATGTCATGACACTCTACATCTAAAATACTGTACTTCCTTTATCACCTCTTGCTTTCTGACTTTTACTTCTCCCCCTACTCCACATTATATCACCCTACTCACTATCATTTTAAATTTATTTTGGGGAATTGGTTTCCTCTTTGTCTCTCCCCTTTTATTCCTACAGTTGTGGGCCAGATGCCTAAGCTTTCTATAACACCAATATATCCTCTCTTTCCTTCCTTCTAACTCTGCCCTTAGTTTAGCAAGGGCATACTTTTGGTTGAGCAGACCACTTATGAGGGAATTGTATTGGGATTGAGACATCGTGTTGATACCTCGATAGTATAGAATAAATAGTTGATCTCACTAGTTATACTATGTTTGCTAGGGTGCAAGATCTTCACCCAGCTAGAGTCCTATTGCCCTACTAACTACTGCCCTAATACTATGGTTATACTATTACCCTAAGGAGAGGATCTCTAACCTAAACACCTTCTTAAGGATATGGCATTACTCTTTTGCATAGACAGATGACAATATATCTGTAGTACAAAGTTTATAGTAGGAAAGCAATACAAGTAACTACACAGCCCACTCAATTGTGAGGTCAGGTCTTAGTAGTGATACCTGAGCTTGGTACCACACTTCTACTTGTAGTCCCTAACTGACTACAAAGTCCCCTTAAGTCTAGGGCCTGGCTATGTTGTAGTGGTTCTGAGTTGTGTTACCCAGGTACTGAGGAAGATGAGAGAGTAAGCTGGCAGGGCTCTGTGATGAGCAGTGCCAATGAGAGAATTGAGTTCTGGTATAGCGACTTAGCCTGAGACAACTTAATTACTCTCCTAGTCTGAGTTGACAAAGAGAACTCAATAGAGTTCCTATTCAATTGTTGTATACTACTTATACACATTCTTGTATTACTTCTGTTTTATAAAGTCCCATGCATATCTTTTGAGTCATTCTCTCTTGTATGTCCATTAATTTTCTAATTAAAAGAAAAAGAAAAAGAAAAGAGATATAAATAAGGACTTAGCCATTTGACTGAGTTATAACACTTCCTATCAAGTTGATGAACATAATAGTATATGCTCTTGTCAGTCTTTCTAGTATATGATACAAGTCAGAAGTAATAAGCAGTCCATCTGCAGATGCAGTGGGAAGCACTCTAGGCTTATCTTAGGGGCTAGCTATTATTTTTATTGTGTATACTCTAACTAAAGTTAAGAAAAACACTGTATTTCATAGAGTTGCATATATACTTATATACCTACTGAGTTTTCTATTCTTATAGTCATAGTAGTATAATTTGTGATAGTATCTTATAATGCTATACTACAACTTGAGTACCTGTCTAGTTCTACAAGTTACTTGTGATATTCTCACAAGTTCAACACTCTTCCTTGCTCAATATAGTATATATTACTCATGTAAGTGTTTTTATGCCAAGTAGAACTCAAGACCAAGGGTCTTTTTCAAGATTGAAAATTTAGTGTAACTGAGATTTTTAGTAAACATATCAGCAGGGTTGTTGCTGCCTTCAATGAAGAAGACTTCAACCTTGCCTTTGTTAATACACTCTCTAATATAATGATAACAAATATCTATATACTTTGAGCAGATTTCTTGTACTGGATTACAAGACAAAAATTGATCCTTGGTTATCTCTAGCAAGTGGAATTGGTCCAAGGTTATATTCTAGCTCTTTAAGCACATTCTGAAGCCAAGCAGCCTATCAGCTTCTATCAGACAGAACCATATTGTTACCAACTTTATTCAGACCATAACTCTAGGAATACTTGACCAATTTCAACAATCTAAATGGCCACCAAAAACCCTTAAGAAGACCTTTCAAACAGTACCAAAAACATCTCAAAGCAATCAGTATTCACTAAGTTATCAGCATATCAGTCAGCAATTACCAAGTTACCAAACACTAAATCATTGATATCTTGGAAACTGCTTGACATAATAATTTGCTTCAATAACCATCATGAAGCTCTCTTCAATGTGCTTCTTTCTGCTATAAATAGAACCTGAGGCAATAAGATCCCATAGAGATACAAGGTCCTCAATGTTTGCACATAACACTAATTTTTATCTATAGATTATCATCTGTCCTTGAATAGAACAAAGGACAATAGCACTCCTATATGTAGAACAATAGATAGTGATTATATAGTAGACTGTCCTGGTGCACAAACCACTACAATCATATATTTAAGGACTGTATGTCTGAGGATAAATCTCAGACTTAATAGCATCTTTTGCTACTTGTCTAACTTTGCTTTTGTGAGCACTTTGATTATCAAATCAACCAATCACAAATTAATAAGTGGCCATTTGTGATACATATACTCT
>Ga0154004_1000240_pt1 | contig 14785 bp, 9 predicted proteins | sample TSFL088MetaG_FD_104727 | JGI IMG/M metagenome (GOLD analysis project Ga0154004, IMG submission 104727) | Attine ant fungus gardens microbial communities from Florida, USA - TSFL088 MetaG | ecosystem: Host-associated > Fungi > Mycelium > Unclassified | place: USA: Florida, Lake Talquin State... | reverse complement strand
TTGAACACGACAGTCCCCTACGCCACAGAACACGAAACAGCCCGATTGATATATTCCATTGATCGATGGCCTGGTTCAGACCACGAGGTTGACAAAAAAGCTTTGCCTTGGGAATAGTCATGGTTTCCTCGCTCCTCTCTCTCTTCGTGGTCCTGCTACGCAGCGCTGACCCCTTCACTTCACTCCCTTGGTGTTCTGATGATTTCGTAGTGAGCAGTATTTCACAAGACACAGAGTTCGGTTTGACTTTGTGTTGACTCAATAGCAGCGACAAACATCTGTTTAGTTCAATCATACAACTTGTACATCTCTTTCCGATAGGAATGCAAGCCTTACCAAAGCTGACCTTGTTTCTTCTCTTCACCGTTAGCTCTTCTGCAAGGAAGATCAAATTGGATTCAGCTGTTCTGAGCTTGATTACAGGAAGATACAAGGAGTTTCCCCAGTGATGAGTCCGAAAGCTATGGACGAAAATGATCACATTGTTGTGTGAGTCGAGATCCTTGAGACATGAGCCCTTTTTAGTACTCACACGAGTCAACGCAATAGGATTATGGGGCCTACTGGGGCTGGAAAAAGCTCGGTGGGCAGTCAAGATTTTTTTTACGTCACGAAAAGACTGATAAACGTATGTTAGCTCATAAAGATCGTGACACAATCTTGGTATGATGCTGGTGAGGTTGGTCACACGCTCCATTCGACCACGAGCCAGGTTTCCGCTTTGCGAATTAGGTTCTCGGATGATGACAACGTCGTCCTGGTTGATACCCCCGGGTTTGACGATACCAACCGCTCTGATTTGGATATCCTCCAGACTATCGCAAGTTGGTTTAAAACGCTGTAGGTGCATTCATCCATCTTTGTGAGAAAAAAAGAGCTTTTGTCAATTGTTCAAAAGTCCTGAAGGGAATGGAAAAGTTGCTGGGATCATCTACCTGCATCGCATCACCGATCCCCGCATGACAAGGACGGTCGTCAAGAATTTCGACATGTTCCAAAAACTCTGTGGTAGAAATTTTTACCAAAGGGTGGTTCTGGTGACAACGATGTGGCCCGAAGGAACGAGTCAGTTCCCGAACACGACAAAAGATGAGCAGCTGACGTTTGGTGAAAGTGAGAACGATGAATTCTATCGACAGCTGTTGCACCGAGAGAAGGATCTTGAAGTTAATTATTGGGGATCTATGATTCGACAAGGTTCGACTCACTTTCGGTTTACGGGCACGCAAGATTCCGCTTGGCGTATCTTCAATTATATCATCGATGCTCGGGCCAAAGCTCGGTTGGCCGCTATACGCATTCAAATGGAGCTTGTCGAACAAGGAAAAGAGGTTCCCAAAACGGATGCTGGAAAACATCTTCATGGTCTTTTGCAGGGGTTGGTGATGAAGCAAGGTGGGATGATAGAACAGCTCAGAAACGAACTTGTGAAATCGGCGGGCCGAGATCGAGCTGTGATAAATGCGTTGTTGGAGGAGCTCAGTCGTTTGAGGGAGGAAAGAGCACAGACGATGAGGGAAGTGAATGTATTGGATTCGTCGTTGATTCGAACTATTAGGAAAGTGTTTCGGTAAGAGAGCGTTTCCGAGCATGTTTATTCTTGTGTGTGAAACAGCTCAAATTTGATGTGAATAGCAAAGAAGTCAAATGTACAAGGAAAGACTGAGACGATGGCTATCTCAGAATGAGCGGAGGAGGGGCAGGTATAATGGAGCTGAAGGGAAGACAAGAGTATCGAGTCCTGTCGAGTGGTTGGATAGAGATGCACGGAGAATTGCAAGGTTCATGAATCCCGCGTTTGTCCCCTGAATTCCTTCACCCCCAATAAGCAGAAAAAAGCACCCTCTCGAAAACCTTATTCTGAAGGACAGCTATGATCGTAGGCGCAGTGATCACCCATAGTCGATCCATCAGTAGTCACAAATCAAAGTGGGATTGTAGTAGAGACTATATATATATACTCAATTGATCGACTGGATGTTGATTCTATAGTATATCACAAGAAACCAGAAAGACTCGTTCCCTCAGAATAGCTTTTGCCTTTTTTATACCGCACTGCTGCGCATTGATATTCCTGACAGAATTCGGAGAGTTTGGGAGAGTTTGGGTTTAGATATCGTGTTGGCAGAACAAGGAGCAAACAAATCTCGAGGTGATATCCCAAGAGGAAGGGGGGAGGGAACAGAGCGGCTTTTGAAAAGTGTCGGATCGCGTGCAGCACTCCAATTCACCATAGATATTTTAATTTGACACACTCTTTTAAATTTCGTGGTGAACTAAAGCAATCTCGAAAAATGTGATCTTGGGATGAATAATGAACAAGGCACACTCAGAAGTCGAAAGGTCCTCCACCAGAGGAAACGGCAACTCGAATCCATTCAAATCCGACTGGGAGTGCGCAAGGCTTTGTTACACAGTAGTGATATCGTAGAATAAAAACTGGAGTAAGTTGAGAGAATATTGTGCTATCATGTCATCTGAGTACAGTTGGTCTTTAACGACCAGTTGCACTGATTAGAATCTTTCTTCTCCTATTTGATAAAATAACAAGGAGTAGCAGTTTCGTGAGAACTAGCCCTCGTTCTCCTCTGGAACTCAGCCACACTCCTCCTTCAGAGCCTGGAACACAGCTGTACTCTAGGTTACCTAGTCTGGATGCGATCTCTGTAATGAGTTGGGAGAAAGCCTAACCCATGAGTGTGGGCTATGTTCAGAGACCTCAGAGTCAGCCTGGTACAAAAAAAAGGCTATGTTATATGAATTATTGGTTTTCACAAGAGTCAACCGTGGCTGGAATGCAGTTGCCCTCCATATTCCATATTTGGAAATTCTGCTGGAGCACGGTTGGATTCCAGGAATTGGAAAGGCCTCTAGACCGTCAACAAGATGAAGATGAAGACACTAGACGAACGCAAAAGCCGAGACCTAGATCCGAGGAAACGGGAGAACGCATTCCCTCTCATGTCATACACCTGATATACCCTCTTGTTGACCCTCGATAGACATATACAGGGGTCGTTCCATCGCTCGTAACAGTAAAAAATCCTCTCTGTCTCACAAACTCAGGATGCGCATGTTGCAGCAACTGTAATCAGCACTCACTCGGTTCTGGCGTCAATGCTTCCTAGCCATTCCGGCAGTGCCATCTCCCATAAAAAATGTCTCCATAATCGGATCAAGTCCAATGACACCCACCAACTGGCTTTTCTTTTAGCCTCGAACGTGGTAAGGTATGGTGAAACATAATCTCGTACGTCCTGACGATCCTCTCGTGATTTCCAGAAAGACTTGGATCGATCTTTTATCCACTTTGAATATCTCTCGAATTTGAGAGTGTAGTGGGATATAACAGGATTGTGGACTATCGGTGCTGCTTCTGATGGTGATAATAGAGAGATTGAAGGGGTTTGAAAGAATGGACCAAGCCGTTCTAATTTCGGTAAAGGACAAGTGCCGACGAATGAGAGCAAGAACAACAAGACAAGCAATAGGCCAGGGAAGAGTTGGATGCGCATTGTTATCGTTTTTTCTCTTCTTTTTTTCCTCCTCCGTTCAGGAAGTGATAATCCCGCCCCCAACAAGATTATGGATATGTTTGGGGTGTGGAGAGAGATAAAGCTGAGGTGTTCTGCCAATAGTCGTCCTACAGGAGATCGGAATCGTTCAGTTCAGCGAGCGTAATTTCAAAGTGCACTGATTACCTCCAAGGTTTCAGTTGAAATTTCGAACGAAGACAAAAGTTTCAGTCTTGTTGGGAGCGATCTCTTGCCAGCCACCTCCTAACATTATCCATAACTTGTTCACTATAATCACGTTTTCTCTCTTCGCTGACACATATTTGAACCTTGAGAGCTACAATGTGTTGGGTAGCTGCATAGGGTATTCACGACTGAATTCTATGGCAAGTAGTTACAGGCTCGAAAGAGTGTCACCAATTCAGTGACTGGTACCATTGGCCAGGGCTAATAACTCAACTCTGGATCAAAACTATCTTCTTTTTTGTGGTAGGACATACTTGCTAAGATTACCTAGTCTCTTCAATTCTAAGCTGGGACTCACCTTTCAATTTCAGAGGGAGATGGATGAACATTGTTCTCCTTTCCTTGCGGACGCCATCCTGATGGGATGAAACCTCTTATCACGGTCAATGGATGTCAGAAATGGTCTCGTAAAACCAGTATATCAATGGATTGGTCTATTGGTGATATTCACTCGACGAGCTCCTCGTATCTAAGTTGTAAGATGTAATTGAACAATTCTCTTTATACGTCGAATAGTACGTACCGATGAACAACACAGAGAAACTAAATCCAGTTCTATGCACGTATCATGAACATTGTCGCATAAAGTAGAAAATATTTGAGAGACCGAAAAACCGAGTTTGCATATGACGAGGACTGGCCATATCCAGAGAGCCTGGAGGGAAGAGAGAATCCAGAACCAGGTCAAAGAAGGATGCCAGAAAATCTAATTGTCTTTTGTCTGGAAGACTGTGTTAGAAGAAAGAAGTGGAATGTGACTGGCTGTAGCAAGTTGCCAATGATGAGCCATTTCTTTGGTCCAGGGGTAAAGGTGAACCAGATCGCCTGGGCTTTCTTCGCAAGTGCAGGCGACCGAAAAAAACCAGTTTTGATGTGTTGGAGGCGAGTAATCACAGATAAATTGACACTTGACGCTAGAATCAAGGCAGCTGTGCTCAGCGGACGGTATCTAGCGGGCCGTAATTTTGTTTTATTGCGATGACAGACAACTCGGATAATCATCTTCCCGTGCTCGTCCCAGCATCTCTTCCAATTGCACAGCTTGAATCTCTTAAATTCAAAGCCAGCCAAATCATTGAATCCATAAATCATCTCGCATGGACGATTCAAAATGGCGATTTGGCCGCAATGCCTTCATGGCCAGATATCCTATCAAAATACAACATACTCTTATCTCAAACACTCAATTTCTCCACTGCACTACTTCAAACACAATCCATTCGCGCAAATTACATCAGTGGTCCGACAACTCAGCATAACATTTATGAACGAATCGCGATACATCCATTCTCTGGTATGGCCGAGCAGGAACTCGATACTGAGGCTGCGCCATTACTACGCAATCAACAAACATTAGATATATTGAAACTTGAAACAGAGACTGTCAGACGATTAGCCGAACATATGTCCACACGAGGGTCTCTCGGTGTTCTCGGTGCACCATCTCCAGCTGCACCGAATGGGTTCGGTCATTTTCATCAACCCAAGAAACCAGAATACGAAGACGTCCTACTTGAGTGCGCAGAAATTAGAGAAGCGCACGACAGTCGTGTCGATAGAGCCATTCGTGCTGTGACCATGCTCAGAGAAAAGTTTGACTGGAAACAACGTGTAGCTGTCGAAGTCGAGGAACCGGAAGAACTCGACTGGGACCCTAGATTTGGAAGTTTGTCTTCTGGGATGATGAACCTTGAAGATCATGATGAGATTATGGCAGGAAATGATAGGGACGAAGATGACGAAGAGACTTCGGACGATGATCAAGATCAGGCGAACATTGAAGGAGAACTCGTTAATGATGTTAGCCAATCTCCTGACTTATTTTCCGGAGAAAGTACCCCAGGCGTAGCATTGGATGAACCCTCTGCACAACAAGAGCCTACCGATTTTTAGAGTGATGATTTTGACCAAAGTCTTCCTTACGGAAGTCAACTCCTCTACTCGCCCACGTCCTCTGGTTCCACCTGACTAGGTTTATCGTTTCGCCCTTTCTTGCAACCCCAATATGGGTGTCAGCCGCAGCCATTTATTTCAGATATATGGATCAAAGTTGACAACTAGAATCGTCAGGACAACATGCTGTCAATTACACATCGATTTGGCGAAGCGCCTTGTTCAAAGGGATAGAAAGGGTGACATTTGTGTATATATTCTCAAACCGTCTCCAAAAACCTATCCACAACCTCCCAAAACTGCTCCGGTTCATCCACCATAGGTAAATGTCCAGATCCTTCGATTGTAACATATTCAACTTCTCTTCTTTCCTCTAATTTTCTCTTCTCATTCCAATCATGACTAAATTGTTTGAGTGTCCCTCCAACTTTTCCTCCTCCATCCAAGCTTCCCGCTAATAATAAAATATTGGGAATTGAAGAATTGAGGACGCCTAGTTCGAGAGTGTCGTAAGAACCTAACGCTCTTGCACCAGCTTGGAAGCTGGGTACAGGTGTGGATGTGATGAGAGATGAGATCCATTCTGTTCTGTTGTCGTGCGGTAATGATGATGAGATTGAAGAACCGAGAGGGAACCATCTTGGAATAGTTATATCTACTAAACGTTTCATACGCAGTTGATCTCCATTAACGAGTTGAATTCGTTCTTCCCAAGCAGCTTGATTACCTTGAGGTGTGCGAGGTGTCGTGTCACAAACGATAATACTTTGAGGAGAATTTTCGACATTGGAAAGAGCTGCATAAGCAAGAGCTGTTGCACCTCCCTGAGAAACACCAATGATAGTTTTGATCTTGTTGGAAGGGATATTAAGGTGCGAAGAGATAATGACCTGGAGATCAGAGGCCAAGGAGGGAATAGTAGTAGGGTCGTCCGTTGCTGTGGGAAGTGAAGATTCTCCGTGACCGCGCTGAGAAAACAAGACGATGTTGTAATCTCTTGAGATAAAGTAGGGAAGAACCAATGACCACATAGTATAATCTGTCAAAAGAGAGTTCACGAAAATGACATAGGGTGCAGAGGATGATGACGATTTGAGGGTCACACCATGGATAAAATGTGTCGGATGTTCTTTGGGGATAAGGAAGACACGCTTTGTTCCCATGTGTGAAAAAAATTGAATTAAAAGACATATAAATGAACATACCTCTTGACGTTTCAAAGGCCAAGGTACAGGTTCCTCCGAAAAACCTGCCACATCAACTGAAACAAGAAATCTTGAAACCATATTATACGTAGCCATCACCAGCGCAATCTCAGCCAATAAATCATTCATCTTTTCTTCCACATCCACTCCCTCTTCACATATCATTTCCTTCTTGACCCAAATCCTTAATTCTTTCTTCAGATCCTTCATCACCCGATCCGAAACATTCACCTTCCGAGTGCTAAGATCTGAAAAAACCAGTACAGCAGTTTGTAAAGGATCGAGTAGGTTTTTGGCCGGAGGCAAAGGTGTTGTAGTATCTCGAATTATATAAAGCTGAGCTGTCGTTAATCCATGTTGTCTCGCAATGGGCTCGTGTTGAATCCATTCATACGCAGCACCATTCAAAGCAGCTACACGTAAAATCTAAAACCAACAATCTAACATGACAATTCATGATCAATGAACGATATACACTCACGATCAATTCTCTTATGTCGCCACTTAGCATCCCTTTTGTCCTCACAGCGCCCAAGAGTGTATTCCAACCTTCCGCAGCAGCAGGGACATGCAACAGAGCGGCATCAAGAGCCGTTATTCCTCTCTCTCCTCGTCGTTGACGGATAGCATCACCGATAGAAGATGTACCAGGAGCAGGATATCGACCTGGAATCCATTTGGATTGTTTCTCAGCTGGTGGCATTAGGGACGTGTGAAGAAGGAACTAGAGCTGGCCTTTCCAGACTGGCCCGTGATAGCACAGTTCATTCACAAAGATGTCCTGTGCTGATAATCCCAGGTAACCATGTGACTGTATTTGGGGAAGATGTGCACATATTGACACATCAAAACGGGTACCAAATAGATTTGTACCAGGTATAGAGTTCCACAACCAGGCCAGTTGGTTTTGCTCACCTAAAAAATTACAAATGCAGATTGTTCATAAGTATTTCATACAAGATGACATGGTAGTTGACACCAAATGAATGACCCCGTCAAGCCAAGGCTTCACCAGGTGTATCCATTGGTCCAAATCTATTTTTGAAATTTATGTTGCAGTATGCATTATCTCCAAGATGAACGACAATAATACGTGCGACGTGAAAAAATGGGATGGATCTCTTCCTAGAAGAGTAACATGCTTTTCGCTTGAAAGCGTGAAGAGTCGATTAATGCCGGCTGCTGTGAAAGACGAAGGGTGCACACCAAAGAATACGACCTATCATATCGTGTAGTACGCTCAGCGCTGAATCCGAGGATGTCAAATGTACTCTGGTTTTCATCTAGAAAGTAATAGAAGCTTAGACATCACCTCTACTGATAACGACTGAGGTCTACAAGACAGAGACCATATACTACGAGAGTCCTTAGCTACGAGTTTACCCGCTGTCTAAGTAGTTCACCCTTTGTCCAAGCAGTTTACCTGCTGTCCAGGTAGTTCACCCTTTGTCTAAGTAGTTTGCCGTTGCGTCGCGGGTATGAGTAACCATCCGCCTCCTTCGTTCCTACATTGCAAGGGTGGGTCAGTCCATTCCAACATCATCAGCTATGAGTGGTAAGCTCATAGTTATGTCTCAGTGATTTGGAGCCACATTGCTTTTCAAACTATAATTCACTACACAAACAATAGCAGAAACAGAGACCGATCTTTCAGAGAGTCATATCTATTTTTGATACAACAAAAGAGTCAGTTTATTTCAGGTGTGGCGTAAAGGAGTCGCTAAGGAACAATATCACTACGCGACGATGGTTAGTAAAGTATCTAAGTATGTGTTACATGAGAAGCTCACCTCACCTAGCAGGTGAACGACTGAGAAAGGTACATCGTCTACTCGGCTATCTGAGTGGGCTATGACAAAAACGTACTAGTAATGTCTTAGTGTAGGATGTCTCGGATATGACAAGGGAATATCAAAGGAATATCTCAAACTAACAAAGGCGGTTTCACGTGCATGAACATTTTTTTCACGTGCATGAGTCCACCGAGTTCGGATTTAGAGAGCTTATTGTTATTGGTGCTATCCGGTATGTAGTGACATCATCATCATGAAGAATATCTGAAAAGCGAAGATGAAATGAAGGTATTAGATAAAGTGTCTCAAATGTTACCAAGTAGCGTAGACAACTGAGGTCAGTTAGGACAGGGTGGTGAATTATATACAGCTAGTTCAACTTAAGCATGGAGCTTCCGCTGTCAACGAAGGTGAGGTGTTTCTACCCTACATGATATGATGTCTCGGATGTGAGTTAACCTAGTTCCAGCTTCGTTCCGACAATAAGGTTTACTTAAGCTGGGCGCCCGCATGTATCGTTCCAAATATAAATAGAATTCTTGTTATTTTTGGATCGGCCGACGGGGATAATTCCCCAGGTCACGGGATGCGGAGGATTTGGGTATATAAACCTGTAGCTCTTTGGTAGGTTGATCAACCAACTACGGTTTCTTACTTCATGCAACAGCGCCGTGAACGGCGCTTGGCATGGAAGTATGCTGCCTTCGTGACCGCCTGGTGGGGCTTTCCAGGGTAGGGTCGATTGGCATGCATAACAGGCGACCACTATGATTGGCGCCTGGCATTGTCCTACCTGCTCTGGCCCAAATGGTGCGTCGAAAATTCATTCATTGGTGCAACTCTGACATTCTATAGATCGAATGCCTGGTACCGTGCTGTGCCCCCCTGCTGGTGTCCAGCATTGTACTCTGGTGGATCGAAGTATTGGCCTTTTGCCATAGCCCGTTGCATTGTCCTGGATCACACGGTACGTTAGTGATCGATTCACTCATCGATGGAACACTCATGTCCTGTAGGTAAAATGCTTGGCATCGTGTCGTGGCAGCCTGAGGATTGGTTGGCGCCCGGCATCATGTTCTTGTGACACTGCTGATTGGTATCTGGCATGATCAGTTCGCCACTCTGACTGAAAGGTTCGTTGTTGATTATACAACTTTGGTCCAACACTAACGTGTTGTAGGTATATCGTGCTCGGCATAGTGTTTCAGCAGCCATTATGACTAAAAGAATGTGTTACCGATTTCCTAATCACGTTCTGGTACAACTTGTAGGTCCAGCGCCTGCCGTCATGGCATTGTCTGCTGTATGATCTGTGCCACGAGGTATGTTGCTGGTTTATCCATATAGATCAACCTCTAACGTCCTGTAGGTTGGGCATTGGTCGATCATCCATGTTCATCATTGTGCTCTGGTGGCCCGATGGTTGGCGGTTGGCCGTGTCTTCTGGGCCACAAGGTGCGTGTTCGATGTACCCGGCTGATAATGGGACCTTCTAGGTCAATCACTTTGTATCATGCTGTGGCAGCCTTAATTGGCGTCCAGCATGCTGCTTGATGATCGGAGGCAAATGAAACATGTTCTGGTGCGTCGCCGATTTTTTTTGTACGTCCTCACGGGCAAATGCTTGGCATTGTCCTGTGGCAGCCATTGATTGGTGTCCGGCATCATGTTCTGGCGACCCTGATGATTGCCACCTGATCCAAGTCGTATGCTCTGGATCTACATGTGCGGCATCGATCCAGTCATACGGCTTTGACATCTTGTAGGTTGGAGGACACCGGCCAGCATATCAACGTCTTGATGCTCTGAAATATCAATTGGTTGGACAATTCATAGGTGCGCGGTCAACCCACATATTGCGTGAAAACATACTACGTAGTAAAAACATTAATATATTGTGTGACTTGCGCGTGAAAATGGTGTACTGACTTAGACATGCATCTCCAAGTGAGGTGCATGCCAAGGCCAGCCTCTCTCCCGGTTGGGTTACCTTGACAAAGTGACCTATTATGCGCCCTTGACGTGGGTCGGGAGCTCAGCAGGCTTCATTCCCTGAATGGAGCTGAAGCTAACAGCATGTTCAGTCTTAGTAGATATTTTAATGAATTCATAGTTTTCTGTGTTATTCTGAGTTAAATGATATTTGCTTGGCAATCATCAAGTAATGCTTTAGTCTTGATCATCAGTAATTATTCTTCAATGAGAGTAACAAATCCTCATAGAGCATATTTGGGTAGACATGGAAAGAGTGAGCATTGATTATGAGCACTTCAATGCATGTGCCAATTACTAAACATGTCTACATGTTTACTCAGTGAGCTACAATAATACACTTGGCATCAATATTGTAGCGACAGGGTCAAAAAGCCTTTGTTCTCAGGCTGGTTGCACCAACCAATAACCAAATAACCCATAATCTGCAAAACCTCAGGACAGTCCCACACAAGATCCCAGCAAGGTGCCTATACCCAGACGCTTCAAAAGCTGAAAATAATCCTGCAACAGTCTTTTCCACTGTTCCTTCTTGGATAAACAAGTGGTGATCGGCAACTTGAATATCGAATGGCGGCCGGACAGACACGTTCTTCGTTATGATGATTTTTCCGAGGTCTTCAGATCCAGAGGATGAAAATCGAGCATGTATACGCTCGTAAAGTGATTCATCTTCCACTGAGCAGGCAGCCAGCAGCCCAGACGTGAAACCATCTTCATGAAATCCGTACTTCAAATAAGCACCTGCGTACGAGATAGAGCGCTTATTTTGAATCAAATATATTGATTGCTGCGCATATACAGCCTACGTGGTTTTCGGTCACAAGTCCAAGGAAAAAATCAAAAGGCGCACCTTTTCATCCAATATTGGATGTTTGTAATTCCATCTTCCCTGGACTTTTTTCTCATCTATCTGGACCTCCGGCGGAGGGTTGAGAGTGGCGAGAACAAGACCAAAAATCCTTTCTGGAATATGCTGTAAAATGTTCATGCCATCTAGGGAGGGGAGGAGGGGTCAGGCCTTGAGTCAATCAAGACAATATCAAAAACGTCACATGTCCTACGGATCGTCAATCCAAGTGATCCCGACTAGAATGAAAGATGATACGCACAACGACACACGATTTGTCTTGTCATCTTGTCCACCTGAATAAGTTAGGCAATTCCAACAAGACCAAGCCATCCGGCTCTTCGGCATTAGCTACGGTTACGTTCAGTATCTTATCTCTCTATCTGGATAAAGACACTCGCTGAAGGATCACTATGCAGCACGACTTCATTTTTATTCCATTCAAAGGAGCCTAGAATTTGTTGCTCATTCTCGCGCATGTCTCCTGCCTGTAGGATACGGAGCACATCATCGGAATGACACGCAAATATGACATGGTCGTAAACAAGTTTCTCGTTGTCACTAGTGGTGATTTCGACTTTCTGGCGCTTTTCACCTTCGCTCAGGGTCGAAGAAACGTGACTAATCCTGGTTGACAGATGTAGCTGCGGCTTTGGGAGCCGACTTAATATTTGATTGACATAGCGACGACTAGAAGTCACAACTATTTAGCGTCTACGAAGACCTTTGACAATAAAGATTGCGGACCTTCCTCCGCATATAGTCATCCAGTCGGGTCTTTCGCTGATCTGTAGAAGGTTGTGATTGTACATGAACTGAATCTGAGAACAAGTTAGTGTATCACTCGAGAGAACGGCAGGGTGAATATACCAATGTCCGCGCTGGGAAATCATCAAAACATCGGGTGGGCGGAGTGCTCCAAATTGCAGCAGTCATAGGCTATGGCAGTGGTCAGTACAAGAATTATCCCGAGTCGTTTAGATAGCATACAATGAGGTAATTATCTTTGAACGCGTCCGAGTAGCCTTCCTCTCTGAGATAGCGACCGATACTGAGACTCCTTTTTGTAGGCTTTTTCAAGAGTTGAAGAGAACAAGCGTTGAAACGAAATATATCGTAAAGCATTCGCCACATAGACGGATCAAAGATCCTCCATGGCTGGCAGAAGACAGTCAATGGGTTCTTGCCAGCCCATTCAAAAGCACCATTATCCTGAGACACACTAAAGGTCATTTGGGTGGGTAAGATTCGGATGCCTTTGCTTGGTGCTTTGATAAATTGCGGAGGAGAGGAGAACATTGAGAGGGGCCATGGAGGTAACTCGGAGATTTCATCATCCTGTGGTGGGTGGAGCTGAAGAAAGCGAAGGAAGTTGGGGTAGGTCCGAGGGTTGAATACGATCTGAGATGGATGAGTTGAGAAGAATTTAAATGATGATACACCTACAAAGCCGCTGGATACGGCATTAACGAAAGGGAAATCGCGAGAAAGCGAGCAGATGTACTGACGTATCGACATCCACGCTGGCATTTTCTGAGTTGAACCTAACGGTATTCGCGTGCCCACCAGGTCTGTCAGAAGCCTCATACAAATGAACCTCATGGTCACTGTATTCATTCAAGAGCCAAGTTGCAGCAAGTCCAGAGACACCGGAACCAACGACAGCGACCCTCATGGAGGTGGTAATGATAAAGCCGACCAGTTATATCTATTATTAGGTCTCAAATCCAATTTTGAAAGGAGATGGAGGTGATTCGAACAGACGCGATGTTAGGGAAGTCCTGTGCCATGCCCCATACACTCAGCTTGACAACAATGTACATTCTAACCATTACGCTTCTCGGATACTGGCTAATCCCAGTCAATTCAAAGAGCCCAATCCGAATCTCAACCACAGAGTAGTCTATTTAGAACGGACCCAAGCGGCCGGGACTCTTCACCTCCCCGAACAAGACATCTATCAGCCACTATCATCAGAAGTAGGTGCAGAAACTCAGTGATTACCAATCCCACTGGTAGGTGATTCGAGACAGGGAGGGTGTTGGAAGTTACCATAAAGAAGAAATCGAGCCGTGGGACTAGGTCCGCTGCATCTAGACAATCGCCATCGTTAATTAAACAGTTGTACGTCAAGAATCGTCGGAGGGAAGAACTTCGGTAGCGCTCGCTGACAAGAGAATTGAAGTCCTTTGTGAATATGTAGATCAGAAATTGACAAAACAGTGCTCAACATCTTTGCGATCAATCCTTTGTTTGCACAGCGAATGTTTGGCGTGTTCAGAGGATATAATCACGTTTAAAAACATACCAGTTTTCAATATACAAAGCTTGAACTACAACTAGTTGCACGAGGTGAAGCTACTTTCAATGAATGGACATACTGTGGGACTTGCAACAATCGCGAACAAGACGATCCCTTGCTACGGACATATCTATCTCAGTTGGCCACATTACTTCTTCTGGACCTCCCGCTTGTGCTCGAAACGCACGAGGTGTATCGATGACATGTGTCTTTCTTGTGAACTCGATGAGATTGATGTACAGTCATGATTCTTTCCCAACGCGTCCAATTATTGACATGGGTATCATTGACTTTCTTCTGTTATGATTACTGCTCGATAGGACTGTATTTGAGAAAACAAGGCTGATTTTCATCATCAATAAAATTACTTGGTCGACGTCAGACTGGATGCGCCTCGCATCGCTCGAAAATGTATCGGTCCTCAAAAAATAAATATAACAGGATTATACAATTAAACATGAAAAGATATAGTACTCTTACAGTAAAAAAAACAAAACGAAAACCAAACATTCAAATTAAAGATCAATCCAAGACCCAACACCCAGACCTAACAAATTGAATGTCAATGGTAGTAACTCTGTAGCAATGATCGCAATGCCGGCGTAGACGATCACTTTTGTGAGTACTGTTGAAGAAGTTAATACTGATCGAACGAGGAGAAATAGAGATCACGAACCATCAGCATCATAATGCTTTACCGGAACAGCCTTCGCCTCTTCATCCTTCACATACATCTTTACTCGCGCATTTCCAGAAAACTTATTTGATCCATAACTCCCACTGACACTTCGTAGCTTGACCTCGACCTCGCCCAGTCTATCTTTGACAGTGCTTGCGCTTACACCTTCATCCATGTCAACTCTTACACCAACCTGACTCGGTAGGTCGATAACACTAGGAATGGGATGTAGCACTCCCAAACCCTGCGATGTAACCGCAAACTCGCTAGGTACAGACTTATATTCGGTTGCAGGAGTATAAAATCGTCT
>Ga0154004_1000237_pt1 | contig 14835 bp, 12 predicted proteins | sample TSFL088MetaG_FD_104727 | JGI IMG/M metagenome (GOLD analysis project Ga0154004, IMG submission 104727) | Attine ant fungus gardens microbial communities from Florida, USA - TSFL088 MetaG | ecosystem: Host-associated > Fungi > Mycelium > Unclassified | place: USA: Florida, Lake Talquin State... | reverse complement strand
TGATAACTTGGTGAATACTGATCTCTTTGAGATGTTTTTGGTACTGTTTGAAAGGTCTTCTTAAGGGCTTTTGGTGGCCATTTAGATTGTTGAAATTGGTCAAGTATTCCTGGAGTTATGGTCTGAATGAAGTTTGTGACAGTTGTAATGTACTCCAGTGTCAAGTAGAAGGGAGATAGCAGCATGGAAAAGCTAGAATATACTGTGAATTACTATGAATATACTATGAGTGTGTACTTGTTATAAGAGCCCCAAAAAGGAAAAAGGTTCCTATGCATTCGAGCACTTAATCGTACAAAGGGGTTAAGATATAAACAGCATGGGAACTTAGGTAATCAGATCATGTGACAAGGTCAAGTGATCATGGAACACTCTGGAAGAACATGTGACCATGGACTAATAGTAGTACAGCCACTGTAAGAATAGTATAAGTAGTAGTCCAATCCAACAAAGAACCCTATTGAGTTCTTCTTGAACATCTACCTTGGGTGATCACTAAAGACATTCACTGTCTATTGATAACATAAGAACTTGATACCCAATAGTGACCTTGTACCTCGCGGCCTCACCACCCACTTACTCTCTTATCTCCCTTACTAGTGAACACAGCGCTCACAGACATCTTGAATAACGGGCCCTAGCTGTAAAGGGGACTTTACTGTCAGTTAGGGACAGTGGGTAGACAGCCTGAACAAAGCTCATGTCCCTGCCTGAGACCTGACCTCCATACCAAGCAGGCTTGTATTTAGTTTCTTCACTATCAGCTCTGTGCTACTGGTCCATTGTGATCAGTCTATGCAGGGGAACAACAGCAACCTCTTAAAGGCCCATCTAGCTTAGGGATTCCCTTCTTAGGGATAATACTGTTTCACCCTTCTTAGTCAATAGTTAGCTATAAGTACAGACAAAGAAGATTGTTCATCCTCCTACAAGGAATCATCATCATCATCATCACCATCATTACTGCCACTACCATTACATATATCTCACCAACACCAGCAGCAACAGAGAGAACCTCCTTCAGCACCCGTCCCCTATCAAACCAGAGAGGAGCAACTCCTTGCCATGATTGTGACCCTATAGCAGCAGGTTAACACCATGCTCCTTCAGCAACAGGGGAGTAGAGTGAAGGTTGCAAGACCTCAAGTTTTCAGTGGGAAGATGAAGGAGGTGAGCATGTTTGTTAATACAGCTCGTCTATATATTAGAATGAAGATGACAGAAGAAACAGCAATGACCCAGGTGGTCTGGGTGTTGTCATATGTACAGGGAGAAATAGCAGAGGCATGGAAGGATAACTTGCTGGATGAGCTGGCCAAGGGAGAGTCAGAAGTAGAATCAGTGAAGTAGCTATTCACAAAAATAAGAAACAACTTTGGGGAGATATTGGAGGAAGAAAGGAAAATAGAACAGCTGGGAACAATCGAGCAAGGGGGGAGGACCTATGACGAGTATGTGCAGGAATTCAAAAAGGTCACCAGGGGGAGTGGTTATGAGAGAAGGCCCCTCATCGAAGAATTTAAAAGAGGATTGAATAGGAGTATTAGGAGGAAGTTGGCAGAAGCAGAAGAGCTGCTGACCACTATTGGAGAGTGGCAGGAAAGAGCGGTGAGGCTGGATAGAAATCAGAGGCAAAGCAAAATGAAAGAAAGGATGTTGGAAAGGAATACGGCATGCCCAGGGGAAAATGCGCAGCCTAGAGGGGGAGGATCATATGGGGGAAGAGAGGGGCAAATAACATAGAGAATGAGAGGAGGGTACAGAGGAGGAGGAGGAGGAAATACATTCAATAGAGAGAGAACTTAAATGGGTCCAAGAAGAGACCCAAATGCAATGGATATAAACAGAGGAGGAAGAGAGGATAGGACGTGCTATGTGTGTGGGAAGTGGGGCCATATGGCCAAAAATTGTTAGGAAAGGCATAAAGGAAGGATAGTGGAAATGCTGCAGGAGTTGGCAAAAGAAAATGGAGGACAGTGAGCTCTTGGCTGGCCTCCAATAACCTGTACAGTGTATTGTGCCTAGAAAAGCTGGGAAATAAATTCAATTGCACCAATACAACTGAGAGAGTAAGAGATGTGCAGTGCACTCTACAGCCACTAAGAGAAGTCTGGATGAAGGTGGGGCTAGAGAAGCTGGAAAACCACAAAGGGGTAGTAGTAAGGGCATTGCTAGATAGCAGGACAACAGGTCTATTCATAGATACAACCTTTGCCCAAGAAAAGGGGTTTAAAATAGAGAAGCTAAAGAAACCCCTATTGGTTAGAAATATGGATGGAACAGTAAATGCGGGGGGAGCCATAATACACCAGGTAGAGTACAACATGTTCTTCAAGGGACATGTAGAGAGGGCAAGAATGGATATATGTAATTTAGGGAAAACAGAGGTGATACTGGGAATACTGTGGCTAGCAGCCCATAACCCAGAGATAGATTGGGAAAAAGGGGAAGTAGAAATGACACGTTGTCTGCCTATATATGGAAAGAGAAAGCAAGAAGAGAAGAAGAAGGAAGTAAAGAAAGTGGAGAAGGATAAGGATAAAGAAACATTAAAAAGATTGGTGCTCAAAAGGTTTTAGAAATGGGAGAAGGTATTTGGAAAAAAGAAGTTAGAAAGAATGCCAGTGTGAAAGACCTGGGACCATGCCATAGAGTTGAAAAAAGGATTTACACCAAAAAAGGGAAAGATGTACTTATTGTCGAGGGAAAAAAGGGAAGAAGTGCAAGCATTTGTGGAGGATCAATTGAGGAAAGGATATATCCAATCTTCCAAGTCACCCCAAACATCACCAGTATACTTTGTAGCAAAAAAGGATGGCACATGAAGAATGGTGCAGGACTATCAACATATAAACCAGTGGACAATAAAGAATGGGTATCCTTTACCTCTTATCACAGACATATTGGATAGAGTAGGAAAGAGAAAGGTGTTTACAAAGCTGGACCTGAGGTGGGAATACAATAACATCAGGATCAAAGAGGGAGATGAATGGAAGACAGCATTCACAATGCATATTGGAGCTTATGAGCCTACAGTCATGTATTTTGGGTTAACAAACTCCCCCACTACCTTCCAGACAATAATGAATGACCTGTTCAGAGATCTCATAAATCAAGGAGATACAGTGACATTCATCAATGATATCCTGGTAGCCACAGACACCAAAGAAGGACATGATGAGTTAGTAGAAGAGATACTAAAAAGGCTAGAAGAGAATGACCTATTTGTGAAACCAGAAAAGTGTAAATGGAAGGTAAGAGAGGTAGAATTTCTGGGAGTAGTAACTGGTCCAAGAGGAGTGGAAATGCAGAAGGAAAAAGTGAAGGGAGTACTGAACTGGCTGGTATCCAGAAGCATCAAAGAAGTACAAAAGTTCTTAGGTCTTGCCAAATATTATAGGAGGTTTATAAAAAAACTTTGCTAGGATAGCAGCACCACTACATATGCTGGTTAGGAAGGAGCAGAAATGGAAATGGGAAAAGGAACAGGAGAAGGCATTTGAAAGACTTAAGTTAAGGTAGTATTCACCACAGAACCCATCTTAGCAATTCCAGATATTGATGGGGAAATGAGAGTGGAAGCAGATGCCTCAGACTATGCAACAGGGGGGGGGGTGTTGTTGACAAAGTGTGAGGACGGGAAGTAGAGGCCAGCAGCCTTTATCTCTAAATCATTGAATGCCATGGAGTGAAATTATGAAATTCACAATAAGGAGATGCTGGCAGTTATTATATGTCTAGAGACATGGAGGCACTATCTGGAGGGAGCAAAACTCGAATTTGAAATCTGGACAGACCATAAGAACCTCCAGTATTTTATGACAAGCCAAAAATTAAACTATAGACAAGCAAGATAGGCCCTATACCTATTACGATTTAATTTTGCACTAAAACACATTCCAGGGAAGAGCATGGAAAAGGCAGATGGATTAAGCAGGAGACCAGACTGGCAGAAGGGAGTGGAAAAGGACAACGAGGATCAGAAACTGATAAAGCCAGAATGGATTAAAGGAGCAGAAATGATAATAGAGGAAGAAAACCTAAAGGAAAGAATCAAAAAGGCATAGGAAGGGGATAAAAAGGTAGTAAAAGTGGTAGAAGAGTTGAAGAGGACAGGAATAAAAATGTTGAAAGATGAAGAATGGAAAATAGAAGATGGGATAGTAATGAAGGAAGGAAGGATATATGTGCTAGAAGGAGAGCTCAGGAGGGAGATAATACAATTGCACCACGATACCCCAGTAGAAGGGCATGGAGGGAGATGGAAGATGACAGAGTTGGTTGCCAGGAATTACTGGTGGCCAGGAATAATGAAAGAGATGGGAAGATATGTGGATAAATATGATACATACCAAAGATACAAGAATTGAAGTAAAGCACCAGTGGGAAAGCTGATGCCCAATGCAATCCCAGAAAAACCATGGAGCCATATCTTGGCAAACTTCATCACCAAACTGCCATTAGCTCAGGGATATGATGTTATCCTAGTAGTATATGACCACTTTAGCAAAATGGCATATTTCATAGCAACAACAGAGAAAACATCAGCAGAGGGACTTGCAAAGCTGTTTTGAGATCATGTATGGAAGTTACATAGACTTCCAGAAAGCATTATATTGGATAGAGGAGTGCAGTTTGCAGTGGGAATGATAAGGGAATTAAATAACTTGTTGGGAATCCAGACGAAACTCTCAACAGCCTATCACCCTCAAACAGATGGGCAGACAGAAAGGATAAACTAGGAGTTAGAGCAATATCTAAGGGTCTTCATTGACCATAGACAAGAGCAGTGGCCAGATTGGTTAAGAACAGTGGAATTCGCATACAATAACAAAATTCATGCAGCAACAAAAATATCACTATTCAAAGCAAACTATGGCCAAGATCCAAGAATGGGATTTGAGGGGAAAAGAAAGGGGAAGTACAAAGTGGTGGGAAGATTTGTGGAAAGAATGAAGAAAATCCAGGAGGAAGCAAAAGCAGTGTTAGGGAAAGTGCAGGAGGAAATAAAGAAATTTGCAAACAGAAGGTGAAGGGAGGAAGAGGAATACAAAGTAGGGAACTTAGTACTGCTAAGTATGAAGGACTTGAAATGGCAGATGAAAGGGAGAAGAACAGAGAAGCTAACAGAGCATTTTGTAGGCCCCTACAAAGTCAAGGGAATTGTCTCTAGTAACACAATAGAGTTAGAACTACCTAAATCTATTAAAATACACCCTGTAGTCAATGTAAGTAGAGTACAACTCTATAAACTACAGGTAGAGGGACAGAAGAAGATACTACCAAAACAGGTTATTATTGAAGGGGAGGAGGAATTCAAGATAGAAAAAATCTTAAACAAAAGAACAGTTAGAGGGAAGGAAAAGTTTCTGGTGAGGTGGAAGGGGTATATGGCAGAAGAAGATACTTGGGAGAATAGGGAAAACTTGGAGAACATGAAAGAGCTGGTAGAAGAGTTTGAGAGGATATATGGAAAGAAGGTTGAGGAACTAAGACAACAGGAACTAGAAGAAGAGAAGAAGGAATTCAGTTGGGAATTACCTAGAGAGTTCACAGTAAAATTGTTATATGGTTGGGGAAAAAGGAGGTACAAAAGAGAAAGGGAAAAGAGGTGGGACAAGAACTGGAGTCAATGGAAAAATTCCTTAGAATGAGGAAACTTGAAGGGAGGGCCATGTTATGAGAGCCCCAAAAAGGAAAAAGGTTCCTGTGCATTTGAATACTTAATCATACAAAGAAACTAAGATATAAACAACATGGGGACTTAGGTAAGCAGATCATGTGACAAGGTCAAGTGATCATGGAACACTCTGGAAGAACATGTGACCATGGACTAATAGTAGTACAGCCACTGTAAGAATAGTATAAGTAGTAGTCCAATCCAACAAAGAACTCTATCAAGTTCTTCTTGAACATTTACCTTGGGTGATCACTAAGGACATTCACTATCTATCGATAACAGTACTCCAGGTTCTGGAAAGTAATATAATGAGTAGAGTTAGAGAGTGGAACACACTACTAGATGAAATAAAAGATGTTGCTCTCTGGTCCTGTGGTTTTACAGCTGGTCCAGAGGGAATGCAACAACAATGTAGAAGTGGAACAACCTTGGCCTCAGCTTATGTACCATGTCTTGATCTTCTGTTGCATGTGTAGTTGCTTATTTTGGAGTAGTGGAACATTGTCTGAAGTAGAGGTAAATTCAGGAGTAAGGAGTTTGAGAGGTATATAGAGAGAGCACTACAAGAATATAGTGTTATGGGATTATATTGGGATTACAACTATTATCAGCTCTGGACTGATAATAAGTGTATGATAGAAGAGATGATGGCGATAAGAGATAAGGAAGACAAAGATGATACAATGGATGATGTGTTAGCACATCAAGATTAGATTGGAAGAAAGGACTTCAGACTTGATTAGACTAATTATAGACATTGGACTAAAAGAAGAAACACTAGATAAACCCTAGGGTAATTATAGACAAATCTTATAATAGCTATGTGTCAGGGTCACATGACACATAATATCAGTCAACAGATAATACAATAATTACATAATAATATATGTAATACTGCTATAAAGGAAGGCCTCTTAGCTTTAATCTACATAATAACTAACAACTATTCTTGAATTATTTCAAGATCCTGACAAATTGAGGCTCACCAATAATTCAACTTGTAGTTGTCAACCAAGCTCTACCCTGCCCTGTCTAGTTGGACCCCAGTCAAGCAAATAGTCCATCCAAAAACTCGCTCCCAGTCCAATGCCCCTAGTCTAGACCCCATTGAGTTGGATAATTCAACCATTTATCCAGGTAGTACTATTGAGCTCCAAGAAACTGCTCAAGAATCCAATCCAACTCAAAGTAATGACCCTGAGTATAAGAACTTAGACTGTAATGCCTTAGAACTACTTCTAGTCCAAGTTGACAAGGAGAACTTGATAGAGTTCTCATTTGATTGCTATACACTACTTGTATACATTCTGTATTTACTTCTATTTATAAAGTCCCACACATCTCTTTTGAGTCATTTCTTCTTATGTATCCATTGATTTCCTAATTAAATGAAATAAAATGAAAATAAATACAAATAATAACTTAGCCGTTTGGCTGTATCATAACACTGAGGTTCTAAAGCTCCAAATTCAATTAGCCCAAATCCAACTCCAACTTGCTACTGTTAGACAAAATATACCCTGAACACACCCTGCTGAGTTTATTGCACTACACTTCTTAGAAAATGATTACTTCTCCCTATTTGCCCTAGATAATGACTACAAAAACAAAAAGAGCCCATAGATCCAACTATTCCATAGAGAGACTAGCAATTTTGATCACTTTCTTGCCAAAATTAATGGTACATTTTTATTAGCACCCTGAAAATTTGCAAACAACACACAATGTATTGTGTTCATCTACCAGTACCTTGAAGGAAATGCTGCCTCATGAGCTAAGCCAATACTTACTGAAAAGGATTTGGAACTACAAAGTGACTGGACCAAGTTTTTGACTGCTTTCCATGAACAATTCCAGGACTCCAATATTCATGACCACCTGACTGAACAGTTGTACTCACTTAAACAAACAAAATCTATCAAAAAGTATACCTCTCACTTTGAAAACCTTGTACACAAAACCAATTAACCCTATGTAACATAGGGTAATATATTCTATAGGAGCCTAAAGGACAATGTGAAGGACCTGCTTGTAGGGGTCTCATGTCACAAAAACAACTATAAAGGCATCAAATGAGCTACTCTAAAGGCAGATAAACAATAGGCCCTTTGTCGATCAGAAAATCTATACCATTCTCCTTTTGCTTGTAATACTTCTGGCCCCAGTATAGCAATCCCCTTGACTTATGCTAAACCTGCCCCCACCAATCATCCTCCTCCTCACTGTGTAGGACTACTATCACAAGATAAGAAGGACAGATGGTGTTCTCTTTGCCTTTGTCTGTATTGTGGAGGATCTGGCCATATAGCTGCTTTCTTGCTTGATTGTAGTGCAATTACCAATTTTATTAGTAAAAGCTTTGCCAAAAAACTAAACCTGATACCAATATTCAGGCTCAGTGAGCCAGTGAGAGGACTAGATAGCAAGATTCTATCTGATGCCCTCCTATACATATACCACTTACAGTACTCTTCAAGGAATACCTTTTGAGAATACATTTATTGGAGCCTCAACAGGCAGATATCAAATAGTACTAGGATTACCATAGTTCTACCAAGTTAATCCTAGAATAGACTGGGCAGATCTCCAGGTTCAATTTCAAGGGCAACCTGAACACCCCCTAGATATTCAGGAAACAATGCCTCCACTAGACTAGACCCCTTTTAAAAGACAAAACCCTACTCTATCTGCTACTATAGAGAGCTACCATGTTTCTAAACTAGATATCCTAGTACTTTTGCAATACCAAGACTATATGAATATCTTTAACCCTGAGGCAACATGGCAACATGGCAATTACTCTCCATAGAAAATACTTAGACTATGCAATAGACCTGATAGAAGGTCAAATGCCACCTTGCTGACCAGCATATTACTACTCTAAAAAAGAACTAAACCTACTTAAGGAATTTATTAAAGATATAGAGTTAAGACAATTCATCTGCCAAAGTACATCCTCTACTACCTCACTAACCCTATTTATATAAAAAAAGAATACTTTTGACCTTTGCTTGTATATAGACTATTGAGCCCCTAACAAAATAACAGTTAAAAATAGGTATCCTGTCCCTTCTATTGACTTTTTACTAGATAGACTCCATAGTGCCTGATACTTCACCAAAATCAATCTAAGAGAAGCATTTCATTTTCTTAAGATCCAAAAGGGTGATAAATGGAAAACAGTCTTTCAAATGCCCTTTGGCCTTTTTGAGTTTCTAGTTATGCCTTTTGGTCTATGCAATACCCCTGCCTCATTTCAGAGTTATTTAGACCAAGCACTCAAGGGACTAGAAAACGAACTCATCACCTACTTAGACAATATCCTTGTTTATGGTGCTATATTAGAAGAACTATGCATATGAACAAGATACTGCTTACAGTGCCTGAGGGAAAACAAACTGTTTGCTAAACTCAAAAAATGTGAGTTTGAAGTTACCAAAATGAGAATGCTAGGCTTTGTAGTAAACAAAAAAGGCATTACCATAGAACCTGAGAGAGTAAACACAATCCTAGACTGGCCAGAGCCTAAGATGCTCACTCAAGTACAGGAGTTCATAGGATTTGTGAACTTCTACCATAGATTTATTTTCAACATATCAGATATCCTAAAACCTATTATAAGATGACCTCCAGAAAGGAAACTATCTCTCATGCATTCATCATCTTAATGGGAAATATCCAAGAATACAATATGGAAAAGATATAAATAGCATGGGAAGGATTATGTAAGACATAGATAGTTCTTAGTAAGGGTCATGTGATCACAGGAGATAGACACACAGACCATTTAATATTTGTATAAGTACCTAGAGGAATTCAATAAGAAACTCTATTGAGTTTTTTCTGAACAACCACCTTGGTTGAGCCTTAAGTCTTCATGACCTTGTGCTAACAAAACCCATTACAGATCTGACAAGGAAGAATATGCAACTATTCAAGTAGAATACTACAGCATCAGAAACAATGAAGAAAATAAAATACTGCTTTACCACAGAACCCTTACTCAGGAGATTTGACCCAACAAGGCCCATACACATATTCACAGATGCCTTAGGTTATGCAGCTGCAGCCATACTAATGCAATGGTATAACAATTGCCTATATCTTATATCATTTTGGTCACAAAAATTTACCCCTGCCAAGTAGAACTATTCTATTATGGAACAAGAACTGCTACCAATAGTCGAAGCCTTGACTTACTGGCAACACTACTGTGAAGGTACAAAACATTGTATTCAAGTCTACATAGACCATCACAACCTCTGGTACTTCAATACTCTTAAATGCATAAATAGATGTCTAGCCTGCTGGTTGACACAACTACAATGCTTTGACTATACCATCTACTATGGGCCTGGTTGAAAAAACCCTGCAGATGCCCTTTCATACTACCCTAACTACTGTATTGATCCTAATAACCTAGATCAGCCTACTTAATTCAAATTAGAATTTCATGTAATATACCCAAATGAACCTGACTACCTCTTAAACATCAAACTAAGTCTTAATGCAACTATCTTATCTGACAACCTCCACTAGAGAATATGTAATGTCTATCATGATGATGAGTACCTGAATACAATGAGACCTAAAGAGGACCATAATAGCTGGACTCTCAAAGATAATCTATGGTAATACAAAAGGAAAATATATGTATCTGATATTCTACACACTGAAGTTATCATGTCCTATCACAATATGCCCTTGGTAGGTCACTTTAGCAGAGATAGAATACTAGAGTTAATATGGTGTGAATATTGTTGGAGGAGCATAGCAAAGACTGTTGTAGGTTATACCAAAGTCTACCAACTATGTGTTCAAAACAAACTGGATACATATGCTATACATGGTACTCTTCTACTACTAACACCCCCAAGTAAACCTTGGCAACAAATTGGAATAGACTTGATAACAGATCTCCCAACAACAAAGAAAACATACTTTGACTGTATTTTAGTGGTCATTGATCACTTCACAAAGATAGAACATTTTGCACCTTGCCAAAAAATACTAAATGCAGAGAGTGCAGCAGATCTTCTTATGGATATAGTCATCTGACATTATGGTGTACCCTCAGTGATAGTTTCAGATAGAAATAAAAGATAGGTTAATGGTTTCTGAAAACATCTCTGTCAACAGCTGGATATCAAACAAGCAATCACAACAGCTCATTGTATACAAGCCAATGGCCAGACAGAATGACTAAATGCAATAGCCGAGTCATACCTAAGGTCTTATTGCAGCTGGGATCAAGATGACTGGGACAAGCATCTTGCCACTGCAGAATCTTTCTACAACAATTCCAAATACTCAGCCACTAATATTACCCTATTTTTCGCAAACCAAGGCTATCATCCAAGATCAGTAGTAGTAAAAGAAACTGGACAACAACTGCTAGACAAACCTGTGGCAGCAGCACATACAAAGAAGATATTAAAATGGTTCCAAATCTTGAAACAAAATCTAGAAAAAGCTTAGTTGGCCAGTGCAAAGTTCTATAATAGACAACAAAAACCAATTGAGTTTACTGTAGAAGACTAGATCTAGTTATGTACTACTAGCATCAGAACATACCATCCAAGCCAAAAACTTAGTTAAAAGAAAATCAGACTCTATACTGTCACCAAGATTATTAATAAAAATACTTATGAACTCAATTTACCTGCCAATATACAAGTCTGGCCAATCTTTAATATCAACTGATTGGAACTATATATATCTTCTTTGTCTAGACAACCACTGCCAATGCTACCCAATCTTGAGGTACTGGATAATGAGCTAGAGTAGAAAGTCAATGCAATCATTGATGCAAAACAGCAAAATAATGAGTACTTTTACAAAGTATACTGTATAGGCCTATCTCATAGCAAGGACACATGGGAACTAACCTACCACCTCCATCATGCATATATAGCAGTCAACAAATACCACTGCACATACCCTGACATACCTAAACCAACAACTTGAAACTGGAAGAGAAGATAACTAACAGCTATGGAGACATGGTACTAAGAGAGGAGGATGATATCAGGGTCATATGACACATAATATCAGTCAACAGATAATACAATATTTATATAATAATATATGTAATACTGCTATAAGAGAAGGCCCCTTAGCCTCAATCTACATAATAACTAACAACTATTCTTGAATTACTTCAAAATTCTGATACTATGAACTTTAGAATAAATAGAAAGACCTTGGACTAACCCATTTATAGACTCTGACTCAACTAGTCACTTACTGTTACTTACTAGTACTTAGGATAGTAATTTCTGTGATATTACTAGTTAGGATAAATACAATCCAAAAAGAAAAGAAAATAGCAAGTTTTCTCTTTCTATGGTTTATCTAAAAACCTACTTCTCTCAGAACTCTGTATTCCCTCCAATATTTGGACTAACTTGTGGAGTATGACTAAAAGTCTGAATATTCATCCTTTTGATATAACTCTTCTGAAAACCTTAACCAGACCCTTTGGAGAAGGGCAAAGAGATATTAAGTGTTGACATAGGCTCAAGGTTAAAGCATATATTCATTCTTGTGGTCTAGAGTCTTAATATATGGGGGAAGTGACTTTATAACTTTAATCTATGAACTAGGTTGCTATCATGTATTTACTCCATATATATACCATAACTGGAATAGAAAAGAGCTAGTCTAAAATACAATACTCCTATAGGAGATAACTAATAATAAAGAAAATGAATATAAATATTAATTTATACTGAATTTCTGGTATATGACATCTGGAGTGTAATTATAACTAAGAATTCTTCTAGAAGCCTGTCACAAACTTTATTTAGACTATAACTTCAGGAATACTTGACCAATTTTGACGATCTAAATTGTCACTGAAAGCCCTTAAAAAGACCTTTCAAACAATACCAAAAAAATCTCAAAGTAATTAGTATTTACTGAGTTATCAGCAGATCAGTTAACAATCACCAAGTTACTAAATACTAAATTGCTGATATCTTGGGAACTGCTTGATATAATTGTTTGCTTTATTGTGAAGCTCTCTTCAATGCACTTCTTTCAGCTATAAATAGAACACAAGGCAATAAGATCCCATGGAGATACAAGGTCCTCAATATTTGTATATAATACTAATCTTTATTTATAGATTATCATCTGTTCTTGAATAGAACAAAAGACTACTCTAAGATAGTTAGGTTATCTCTATTTTAAGAACAATAGCACTCTTATATGTAGAACAATAGGTAGTGATCATGTGGTAGGCTGTCCTGGTGCACAGACTACTATAATCATGTATTTAAGGACTGTATGTCTAAGAATAAACCTCAGACCTAACAACATTTTTTGCTACTGTCTAAACTTTGCTTTTTTGAGCCTTTTGATTATTAAATCATCAACTCACAAATCAGTAAGTGGTCATTTGTAATAATTCTATTCTTTAATATCTGAAACATTGTATTTCTTTCTCTACTATTTTTTGTCTTCTCACTTTCACTTTTTCCCTTACTCTACATTGTATTACCCTACTTGCTATCACTTCAAATTTATTCTGGGAAATTGGTTTCTCCTTCATTCCCTCCTTCTAATTCCTATAATTACAGGTCAGGTGCCTGAACTTTCTACACTCTTAATACACTCTTCCTTTTCTTCCTTCTATCTCTACCCTTAGTTTGGCAAGAGTATGCCATTGGTTGAGCATCCTACTCATAAGAGAGTTATACTAATCTAGAGACATAGCACTATGTCTCTAGAGAAGTCAAAATAGAAAATGATCTTACTATTGTTACATTTACTAGAGTACAAGATCTTTATCCAGCTAGACATCTACTACCTTATTTACTACTGCCCTAATAATATAGTTATACTATTACCTCAGGGAGAGGATCTCTAATCTAAATGCTTTTCTAAGGATATAGCATTACTCCTCTGCATGTATAGCCTACAATAGAAGTTTAGTACAAGGTTTCTACTGAGAACAATATAAGTATACTATACAATACCACTCAATTGTGAGGTCAGGTCTTAGACACAATATCTAAGCCTGGTACTGTACTTTCACTGATAGTCCCTAACTGACTATCAAGTCCCCTTAAGTCTAGGACCTAACTATGTTGTAGTGGTCCTAAGTTATATTACCCAGATACTGTGAAAAATAAGAGAATAAGAGATGGTAGGGCTCTGTAATGAGCAGTACTGATGAAAGAATCAAGTTCTAGTGTAGTGACTTAGCCTAAAATGACTTAATCACACTCCTAGTCCAAGTTAACAAAAAGAACTTAATAGAGTTCCTATTTGATTGTGGTACATTACTTATACACATTCTGTATTTACTTTTGTTTATAAAGTCCCATATATCTCTTTTGAGTCATTCTCTCTAGTGCATCTACCAATTACTTAATTAAATGAAAAAGAAAAGAAAAGAAATATAAATAATGACTTAGCTATTTGGTTGTATTATAACAAGCTTCTTTACTTCCCACCCTGACTGTTAAGATATTCCAGGATAACCAGACTTGTATATAGTATAAAATATCCCTCTAGAAGCCTCATCCTATTTTCTGAGATTTCTCCTAGAAATAGGTTGTAATATACTCTAGAGTATATTTATAGACTGAGGATTCTTGTTTCTTTAACATACATTACAAGACTATATATACTTCTTGACTTTCTTTATTACTCCTGGTCACCAAAAATTCCAAGTAACCAACTCTGTTATCTTTCACTGTCCTTTATGTCCTCTTACTAGTGTATTGTAAGGGCAACTGGAGTGGAGTGACTCCAAGAGAATTCTTAGTCTATAAATATACTTCAGAGTATATTACAACTTACCTCCAGGAGAAACTTCAGAAAATAGGATGAGGCTTCTGGAGAGATATTCTACACTATATACAAGTCTGGTTATCCTGGAATATCTTAACAGTTAGGGTAGAGATTAAGGGAGTTAACTAAACTAATTAAATATTAAATAATAGTATTGAATTAGTGTAGGGTCACTCTAGTAGATCACCACTAGTGTATCAGGAGTGGAGTTTAGTACAATTCTCTTATACCTAATATAGTACCAGAAAAGCCTTGGAGTTATATTATAGCAAATTTCATTACAAAGTTGCTACTAGCACAAGAATACAACAGTATTCTGGTAGTATATGATTGAATAACAAAAATAGTATACT
>Ga0154004_1000227_pt1 | contig 15062 bp, 11 predicted proteins | sample TSFL088MetaG_FD_104727 | JGI IMG/M metagenome (GOLD analysis project Ga0154004, IMG submission 104727) | Attine ant fungus gardens microbial communities from Florida, USA - TSFL088 MetaG | ecosystem: Host-associated > Fungi > Mycelium > Unclassified | place: USA: Florida, Lake Talquin State... | reverse complement strand
TTGTTTACTTTATTACTCAGTGTTCCTGAAATGACCAACCCAGGAAAGACGGTTATAGAGAACAGGCAAGTGGCAATTAATCCTGAATTTGCCAAGCAAGTGCTATTTCTCTCGCAACACTTGGAATGTTCGGAACGATACATTGCAACTCTTTTAGATGAAGTGGTGAAAGATCATCCTGTCATCGATTCCGTCACGAGTCTGGAATTGACTGTAGAGCTATTCCATCTGCGTCGGCGGCACTTAGTTGATTCACTAAGGTGCCTCGTCGACGCTACAAAGGCGGTTGATTCTAGCACAAAGAATCAAGTATACGTGCGACTAGCTCGGTACTTTGTTGCTGAGCTTGTACCGGCTTCGTCGGGTCAAGATGGAAGCCTTACTCTCGTCAAAAGGATTTGGAAGCAGATTGAGCAGTTGAACGTTCTCGTTGCCCAAGCAGATAGTGCACGGCGAGGAGCAGCGACTAATACAGTTGTGCCTGTTGGCCAGGGTCAGTCTCTTACTTGGCTCTGAATAGTTTGAGAATAATACTTTGTAGGAACGCCTTCCCTCGGTTTTGATATCCTGAATTCCCGATACGAGTCACTCAAATATGAAAGAAGATCCCTGGCCATTATTCTATCGTCTATCTCGCATCTTGGTCATCTTTCCTCCGACGAAGTCAAACTCATCGTTGAGTGGTTGGCCAAGAACCCCTCACATCCTCTCACTTACTATTTCCTTATCACTATCCTTCTCGCTTTCGATCCTGCTGACCCTTCGAGCTCTTCCGGTCAGCTCAGACATAAACTTGTGTCTGACAAGGCAACAGTCACTTCTATGACCCAAATTCTCGGGCCCTCGACGGTTTGGAAAGAACAAGGTTTGAAAGCGACCATTCTTCTAAAATGGGCCTTGTCATTGACGGAGGCGAGACATCATGACCGCTCGCTTGAAGATAAAGAAGGTTTTAGGGCAGAAGAGTTGGAAAAACAAGTCTGGAATGGTATACAGGGCGATGCATTCACATACCTTAAAGCCTCCGTACAACAACTGGTGACCAGACGCTCAGTCGGTTCAACACAGCCGGTGGCAGAGAGTCAGGACCAACCCGAAGCTCCCTCCGATGATTTCTGCGACACTGTCTTGCAGACATATGAAACGCTACTTCGAACCCTCATTATTCATGCTTCCTCTGAGTTGAGGAAGGTCAAACAAAGACAAGAGGACATCGCACACACGAGAGATCGAGCACGTAATGTTTCAACTCGGTTTTCTGTAAGTGTTCCGGAACCAGAAAACCCCGAATCTCCAACCAGAAATGACATCGCTGCCTTGTACACACTGATTGGTATACTTTATTCTGCTCTTCCGCCTGAGCGTGGATTACAATTCTGGGGTGCAACACCTGGGGACCATTCACAGTTGTCTTATATGGAATATTTGGAAATGATGACGGGACGACTGCCTTCATTTTTGCAATGGGCAATCTGGTCTACTTCAATTCAAGACCTTCCTCTTTTGACTGCGTTGTACGATATGTTGGGTGGTCTGGCAAAAGGACAGCAGTGTAGCGAGTTGGCATACAACTTTATGGCTCGCGGAAGTGCGGAAGTTGTGACGGGAGGGTCGCTTCGACCATTGTCCACTAGTGGTCCTAGTATCTCTTGGATCGCTATCTTTAAGCTTCTGGACAATTGGACACAAAACGCTGCTAATATCCGGGGTGCACCTCAGTACCAGATGCTTGGTTCATTCAGCGACGGGTTCAGTCTCCCTTCAAGAGCTACATTTTCCGCTGATTCTGCTGATGTCAAGTGTGCACAGTCATTCTTACGCCTCCTAACAACAACTATCAGATATTCCGTTGCCGTCCGCACGACTATCTCTAGTCATACCCAGTTCCGCGCGATCCCAACGTTAATCAATTTGATTACGGTTGGCATTCCCCTTGAACTTAAGGGTTCGATATTTGACACCCTTGCTGCCTTCTGTGAACCAGGTGCCGGGATTCCTGGAGTAGATATTTGCAGGGCTGTGTGGACTTTGATGGAGCGCTCTGAGGTCATCAATGTACGTTCAGGTACCCCTAGCGGAGTAAATGCTCTGGCGTCTGGAAAGGGTGTGGAGCTGGAGTTGGAGCAGATTGAAACGACACACAAGATGTATCCTGTGACTGTCCCATTCCTGCGGCTCCTTGGGACTCTGATCCATACACCCAAGCGTATACCTTTGAAGGAACGACTCATTGACTTTGAACTGATTAGCACCATACCCGAGAATTTAGGGCACCCGTATCGCCTCCCTGGAATTGGCCCATTTCTGCCTTTGTCATTGAAAATGTATTTGCCAATATTTCGAGCCGGGAGTACTCTCAGGCCTCTGACAGATGGGAGATAAATGATCTTTGCCTCACCTTTATTGAGCGTGCACTTGCAAGCTACGACCTTGAACCCCTGATAAACGTCAACGAAGTTTCTTCCCTTAAGACCGAGAGGTTGTTTTCTCTCGTTTCACATCCTGGTTATGATATCATGATCCGTCTTCTGACTTATACACCATTTCAAAATAGCATTCTCTCCTATATCATCGAGGGTGTGGAGGGCTTTGATAAAAATCTAGCAGAGGAAGAGCCTTTCTTCCGGAACACGATTGTTCGCGTAATGAGGATTGTCCATCGGGTTTTGGAGGTCCAGGATCTGTTCTTGGATGTTCTTGTGCCACTCCTTTTGGATCATAATAACGCTACTTTCGCAAGCGTGATTCATCCGAGGTCTTATTACACCCGTTTCGACCAAAGCCTTTCATTCAGCGCTCTCTGCATACCGTCCATCGCAACTTACATGTCATATTCCTCGTACCCTGAGCTGTCGCTTCTCTCTATCAAGGTCTTGTCTTTGCTCTGTAGTTCTACGAATTCTTCGACAATCATCACGCTTATTGAACGGAGTAGAGATTCTGAAAGGATTCTTAGTGGCTTCATGAGAATCATGGGTGTCGAGTCGTTGGATGACATTTGGGTGGCAGAGACTTTTGCAGAGGAAGTGACTGGCGCTGGTGCTCCCGATCCTGATGAAAACACACAACAGTTACCACAAGCTATCCGGCTGTGTGCATTGGAGCTGCTGGTTGGGGGTACCGAGCAAGATCGGCCATATCCTAATATCGCACACTACTTTTTACTGGGCGGGACTGTGAAAGAACAGAAAATTGAAGATCCACCTATACATCACACCACTCTCCCTGCACTGCTGCGTCTTTTGGATACTAGTAATCCTAGATTGAAAGAGATGAGGAGGGAGGGAAGCCATGGTGCCACATCAGTTGTTTCATCACTTCCTGGATTGGCCGAACGTTGTTATAGAGTGATTTGGAATCTTTGTGTGCACCCGAGGACTTCAGAATTCTCGACAAGATATCTCAGGACAAAATTCAACTTTTTTGCACGACAACTCATGAACATACCCTCAGTAGCACCCTCAGCGATTGAAGATCCCTTTATTCAAGTACGATATGAGGACGGAAATATCATTACTACGACCATCCCTTTACTATCTGCATTCCTCCGTCTGAGGTCACACATTTGTCGCCTTGCTGCACTAGAACTACAGGTTCTTAGTGATAGGGGACAATCCAAGGGCATTACTGAATTATTGGATATCTTGTTTGGTGTGGACATGGAATGCGAAGATGAATCTGGTATCCCCTCATTCCAGGGAATAAGCCAATCACGAATGCGCATCATGGACTTCTTGCAGTCGCTGATGTTTGATTGGGCTGACAGCCTCCGAACGCAACCACAAACTCTTCAATATCTTTCCAACCTCAATTTCGAATCTTGCAAACGTCTTGATGCTTCTGATTGTGAAGTCGTAGATCGGGCCGCAGTGTTGGCATTGATTTCTAGCGCAAAGAAGTCGTTGTATGCTCAAGGATCGATTACAGTGGTGAGTCAGTCGGAACAATTGAAGAAGGAGACGACGTATATTGTGGAGAGTTGTGCGATAGAAAATCATCGTCGAAAGATTCTGCATGCGTTGATTGAGGGATTCCGAGCCTGGAAACAGCTTCTGGATATGTGTCTCATGAGATGTTTCGATCGACTTCCTCATGATCGTCGAGAGAACATACTCTTGGATCTTCTCCATGCTCTTCCTACTGCTGAGCGCGCTAGCAACTTTGGCGAGAGTGTTTATGTTCTTTTAGCTGAGACGGTTCTCTCGTTAGTGACGAAATTACGAGAAGATAGACAGCATCAGATCACTCTGCAGTCCGTTGGTGGGAACCCAGAATCTGGGTCATTGCCGGCAGAGAGGCTGAATATGATCTTACACAATATTCTGAAAGGCATTCTGGACAGCAACCGTATGGAGCTCGTTAGGGGAAATCTATATGCCGCCCTTGTCAACTTCATTCACCTTATCACATCCTCGAACGGAACTCCCGACTTTTTAAGTTTGGCTATGTCCACGTCTTTCTCAGGTTCATTGAATCAGAGCCGGTCACTAATCCCGGTGAGCTCGATCCGGAACAAATCCTCCAGCACTTCAGCACTCTTTTCTGGTACTCTGAATTCTATGCGGGGTGTAATTGATCCATTAGTCGTTGTTATAGCCAGAGATGCTATTGATGGCCCAGAGGTGTGGAAAACAATCGCGTTCATATTGCTTGATGCCCTTGTGCAGCTCGGCGAACAAGGAAAACAGTCGATAGTTATTACTGCACTCTCAAAAGACGGTATCCTGTCGAACTTTGTGGAGGATTTGAAGGAGAGCGATGAAAAACTCCAGTCCATTCTGAAACCTGAACCTGGTACGTTCCGCCTTCATCCCTCGATCTTTCGGTAGTTCTTGATTTCTCTTTAGATGATCTAAATGATCTCTATGTCTATGAGGCGAAATTTTCATTATTCAACCAGATGTCACAGACTCGGCCGGGTGCAGAAAAGCTTCTTAATTTTGGGATCATTTCCCTTCTAGCAAAATGCGATTACCTCAACACAAGGCCTGAATCTAATCAGTCGTTTATGGGTATGAATGCTGCAATCTAACCACTGCCGAACTCACTCGAATCATAGATCAAGACTCATTTCTACCCTCAGCTATTCAACGTTACCACCAACTCTTCATGCCTGCTCTTCAAGTCGTCAGTGGTATCCTTACTACACTGGGCAACAAACATGTTACGGCTACGAAACAGGTAATCAGATATTTCAGTAGAGTATTTCTTGGACTCATTCGTGGAACAGGTTTTAGAGTTTCTCTCAAATCACGGATCCACGATCGTCATACTCTTAAAAAATGACGCAGATCACACATCCCTTGAAATCCTTGATGAGATCTATCTCATCATTAAGCTATGCACTAGCATTTTCCCCTCCGTCCCAAAGTCTGAACTGGTGAGAGTTTACCTCCATCTTCACCGTTACTATTGGTTTTACATTGGTTTAGTTGGCACCGAACACCGGCTTCGGCGCTCTCCACATTGCAATCTTGACTCTGGCGACTCGAACAATGAGTCGAAATCGTTGCTTCAATGCCGTCGTTCCTCAAAGTGACCTCGAAATGCAAAATGCAAGACTACCAGCGTTCGGTGAACCTTGGCTTAACCTGTAATCAGACGGTCACTAACGTGATTAACAGGTAATTCTTCAGGGTCTCTATTTGATGCCTCACTTGTTGGGAAGGAGCGCCTCATACGCAAAGCGATTGCTTCGTATGTGGGCACTTCGAGTCATTTCACAGGTCTGTCCTCCGAAATGCTGTTGGCGCTATGTTTTTCTTAACTTTTTCTTGTAGAGCCCGAAATCACCCTTGCGATTTCACCCATGACCAGCACGACCTATATAAATGAGATAGGTTCACACTTCACTGGTACGGCAGTGTGGCTTAGATCAATTAGACTGCTCTGCTAATACGATCTCCAGTTACCGTTCCTACTATTGGTGACGTGATGGAGGCTATTGATTTTATCTCAGAAGATATTGCGGCCACACTCAGGCAAATATCTGACCTTAGAGCCGAACTTATCAACAAACATCACATCGTCATTGAGGATGTGAAGGAGATTCTGCGACATATTCAGGTGTCGCTGCTAAACGAATTAGACACTGAACAGAAAAGGTCACTTGTATGTCAAGAGATTGAGAAGATGAAGGAAAAATCAAAAGTGACGGTGAAAAATCTTTGCGGTGTGTACATTTGAATAATCAGGAGAACGTATTATGCTCATGTGATATTAGATACACATGAGATGCTTCTGTTGTTGCTTTGGCGTCATTTAGAGTATTATGCGAACCCCCAGAGTATGAGCAATCCTCCTGAACAAGCGACAAGTGTTGTGCGCTTGCCGGCTATCTCGAACCAGAACGAATTCCGTGAAGAAGTAAAGAAGAGGTTGAACCCCTTACTGCAGCGCATCTCATCGCTAGAATTCGTGAGTTCCTTGATCCGTCTTCTACTTTGTTTGAATAGTTGACGTGGCGTAGGATGAAAAGTCATTAGGTAGAGATTGGCAGTCTCGCCAAGCTTTTATCGAAATCATGACGTGTCGTTTGAAGGATTGTGTTGGATGTTGATTGATCGACTGACAGTCTGAAGTTGGTTCTAATTTGTGTTCAGAGATCCATGTGGTTGGATTGGTGTTTATATCCATTGCTTGTAATCAACCTAACCCCACTGATTTGTTGTAAATAATCATAATAACTGATGTCATCATATCGTTTGACTTGGAATTATCAGGAATGTATCAAGAAAAAGTATGTATGCAGAGTTAAATAGAGAGTGACTGAGGCTCATGATTCCTTATCGGGGCAAGAGACTCCCTGCGCCCCGAAGAGCAAGGGAACCCCCATCCTCAGTGTCTGAGTTCCTCCAGGAAAATAAGCGAGAACGTAGGCTATCAGTGCAACGACCTGAAGAGGAGCAGAAGCATTGTTAGAGTCTACAGAATGCCGTATAAAGAAGTGTAGAACTTACTTGGACTCCTCCACATATCAGCGAGCCGAAGTATGAATGTTCCTGGTTTTGGATGATGATAACATGTGATTGACTGACGAGGATGACACGTACGCTGAGGGCGAAATAAAGAGTCAAACCCAAGCTACTGAGATAAGTGAGGGAAAATGGAAGTCGATCCTTCGACACAAGGTGCTTGATGTGGTTGATAGGACCAATGAGAATAGAAAACCTATCGGCAGGAGGAATGTGAAGCTGTATACTGAAGAATGGAATGTAGCGTACCCGAACATGACGAGTAGACTCCCCAGGCTAGAGTGACGCAATGTGTATCAACATAGGCAGAATTCAGTTTCGAAATCAGTTGTACCTAAATGCCAACGCAAATTTTGCTGGTCTAGAGAAATGATGACGATTGTGAGTTAGGGAGTCAAGAGTTGGAGGAGGTATGAGTACTTGAGTGCAAGCATCGGCAAAGTCAGGAATGCGACAAAGAAACATACAGCGGCTCCGACCAGTGATCCTATGAATCCAAGTAATCTATGTCGTTGAGAAGAACCATCAGCAATAACCATTTTGACAAGATGAGGAGGACACTGACCTTTCCCATCTTGACAGAGCAAACCACGCCTCGTCCTCATTGGACGTCTCGTTTGACCGCAGAGGTATATAATCTCCAATGGAACTGTAGAACCGGGAGAAAGGACCTTCAGAGGGGGTCTGTTGTGCGTGCCGTGAGTCATTTGCGGTATCTCGTGCCCACCGGAATTGGGATAGGTTATTGCGGAAACTTTGTTCTGCTGACGAGGGCATCACGATGAAAGAACGAAAGACGTGTAAACAAATTTAAATAAGGTGTACTGAGTCGATCATAGCCTGCCTTAAAAAGTCATGATTTGGTGATTTTGATTGCAATGCACCATTACGATAGTCAAGAATATAGGGCCTCTTTTAATAGCAACTCACTGCTGAATATCTCCACTTCCCGCACGCTCTCTAATCGTTGGCTGAGGCATGGCACTAATCTTCTCGAATATACCATTATCTCTTACAGTCAACTACCCTGTTTGAACCCTTATGACGCGCGACGGGTATTGCTCTGTCAGATATGGATGGTGAACGATATAGGGTTACTCATCATTTGACACGGTATCAGAGCCTAACAGATATCACCTTTGCCAGCAAATATATGGTTCTTGCCATGGATCGCGATATCTGGATATCAATGGTCTGCTGTGATCTTGTTGACATCATTAAAATTCTTTTATTGACATTGTACATGTCATCAACATGTTATTGTATCCAATGACAAGAGAGAAACAAATGGTGCTCTTGTCAAGCCATCGAAGAGATGATAAACAATTGCAATGCACTGATTCAAATTCAAAATTGTGTTTGCAAAGGATTATACAAAGAGCACGTATAAACATTCCACATGTCATTCATTGGTCAATCACATCTGACAATGCTTGCGGAGGGCTTTCCCTGATGGCTCCGTTTGCGCTTTTCAAATCCTCTGTTGTTCTCGGACTTCCTGGCCTCACAAGTCACACATAAATTGCGCCTGCGCCTTTCGCTTGTCGAAGCAGAACAGATAGCTCGCTTGTAGCTTTGGAACATGTCTCGCTCCATTGACGCTCGCCTTGACTTTGACATCTCATTTCCGCGAGTGATCGTCAAAAAACAAAAAGCATACATGATCGCCCAAAAATAGCTTTTTCTACAACGTTTTCACCTCTCACAAATGCCCCAACATCGATCGTGTTTCTCCTTGCAGCCCCAACTTGTACTTATACTTCTCTTGCCACTTGATAATGATCTCTGTTGCTTATTTGAACTGAACAATCTACAAATTATCGAACTGCACAATCCGATCCTTGTTTTTTTCCCGAGACTAATTTAAGAGGCCTTGACTGGAATCGAGGTTCATTGTCATTATTACTGCTCATTAGTTGATGTACAAAAATCATCAGAAAGCATGTACCTCTTTAAGATATATATATAAATCAATGCATATAGAGCAAATCATATCTAAGTACCAGAAAGCAAATTGAGTAGGGGTTGCACAAAACAAAGATGTGTGTATGTCATGTCAATCCAAAAAGAAAGCACTCTCATTACCGAAACCAGCACCACTACCGCATGCACGACCGAGAGATTCACATGTCACATAAACCCAATAGAGTACTTTTTGTCGGAAGGCAATTTGCACTTGAAGTGGAATAACCAGTGGAAAAGCAGGCAGAGGGAGAAACAGCTCATCATTCATTTAGAAACCGCCCATGTCACCCATACCACCCATGCCACCCATGCCACCCATGCCACCCATACCACCACTGCCACCGGCCTTGCTCTCTTCAGGGGCATCTACGATACAAGCCTCGCTCGTTGTCAAGAGTGAAGCAACACCGGCAGCATCAACAAGTGCAGTTCTGACAACCTTCAGAGGGTCAACAATCCCAGCTTTGATCATATCCGTATACTCTCCCTTCGAAGCGTCATATCCCCATGCAAATTTATCCGCACTTCCATAGGGTCCAAGAAGCGAGCCCACAATGACACTCGACTCTTCACCTGCGTTGTCCAAGATCGCACGAGTGGGTTTAGTAATAGCACGACGGACAATTGCGACTCCGAGTTCTTGATCAAAGTTCTGAGTGGGGATGGGCTTAGCATCAGATGCTACAGGTGAACTGGCAGACCCTGCGCCACTACCAGGAGAGGAAGTAGCAAGTTGAAGGGAAGCTTTGAGAAGGGCAACACCACCACCGGGAAGGATACCTTCCTCGACAGCGGCACGCGTAGCATTCAAAGCATCTTCATATCTATCCTTCTTCTCACCGACCTCAACTTCAGAAGAACCACCAACTTTAATAACAGCAACACCACCGGAGAGCTTGGCGAGACGTTCTTGGAGCTTGGTTCGGTCATATTCAGAGGTAGTATGATCAGCAATGAGAGAACGAATTTGCTCGCAGCGAGCTTGGATAGCGCCTTTAGAACCTTCACCGTTCAAGAAAATGGTATCTTCTTTGGTGATGGTAATGGAACCTGAGGAACCCAGGAGGTCTGGTGTAGCGCGTTCGAGTTTGATGTCGAGTTCATCGGTGAAGACAGTACCACCGGTCAAGATACCAAGGTCACCGAGGATAGACTTGCGGTTGTCACCAAAGCCAGGCGACTTGACAGCAGCAACTTGGAGCTGGCCACGAAGCTTGTTGAGGATGCAAGCAGCGAGAGCCTCACCGTCAATGTCCTCAGCAATAATGACGAGAGGACGACGAGCTTTGGCCGCAGCCTCGAGAGAAGGAAGGATATCCTGAAGAAGAGAAATTTTCTTCTCACTAAGGAGAACAAGAGGTTTCTCAAACTCGACTTTCTGAGTCTTGACATCGGTGATAAAGTAGGGAGAGATGAAACCACGATCGAAACGCATGCCCTCTGTAATCTCAATCTCGTCCTCAATGGTACGTCCCTCCTTGACAGTGATGACACCCTCTTTGCCGACCTTTTCCATGGCTTGCGCAATGAGGTTGCCAATATGAGTATCACCATTGGCAGAGATGGTAGCAACCTGGGCAATTTCGGCAGTGGTGGTGATAGTTTTGGTGTTCTTGGACAAGAACTCGACAACACGGTCAACAGCTGCCTGCGAGCCGCGGCGAAGGTCCATGGGATTGCAGCCAGCGGCAACATTCTTCACACCCTCAGAGTAAATCGCACGGGCCAGGACGGTGGCCGTTGTGGTACCATCACCAGCCATCTCGTTTGTCTTTGAAGCAACATCCTGAACAAGACTGCATGAAACGGTGATCAGCTGGCAGGTCTTTGTGTGAACGAGGATACATACCGAGCACCGAGATTCTCAAACTTGTCCTTAAGCGTGATGGACTTGGCAACTGTGACACCGTCTAAAAAATTGGTTAGCGTTTTTCACAGACGCGTCTCCGATATCTCAACCCAAATAAAGCGTTACTCACCTTTTGTAATCTTGGGTCCGCCAAAGGACTGTTCAATGATGACATTGCGACCTAACCAGCGTCAGTGGACGCGTCCGTGCCCAATAAATTCACAAACACACCCTTGGGCCCCAAAGTAACGCTTACGGCGTTGGCAAGGACATCAACACCCCGCAGAATGCCAGCTCTACCTTCGTTGGAGAATTTAATCTCCTTGTGTGCACCACGAGTCAGCGAGGGCTGGGCGGTCCTGGTTGCTGAACGGAGAGAGCGAGCAGAGGTTGTTGAGAGACGGTACATTTTTGTGGACAACTAAGTTAACGTGGAACCCAACAACTGAAAAATTTGGCATTATAGACACCTCTAGATAGTCACGTGATCGCGCCACGTCTCACTGGAATTTTCCAAGCTAGCTTGACTTTCAGATCATATTACCTTTATGTAAAGGGCATTCAAGGTCCGATATGGTGTAATGGCTAACATTACCGCCTTTCACGCGGTAGCTCGGGGTTCGATTCCCCGTATCGGAATATTTTAGTTTTCATTTGTTGCAGTCATCCCTGAGGAGTCTTCTATAATTCTAATGTCAGAATTCTAATGTACCCTACCCAGACTCGCTTTATCGACTGTTTGCACAACTTGAAATTTATGTGCCCACCCACATTATACAGGTGAAAACGTGCTTAAGAACCCAATATCATTAATCAGGGCTTCGGCGAGATCAAGTTCCCGAAGAGAACACGATCCGAAGAATTGTGAAAAGCAATATCACCAAGATAATAGGCCCTGGTTGGGTGTCAGATCCTCACTTGGAACCCCAAGCCATAAAGTCATCGTGGGGAAGCTATCGTACATAGCAACAAAGGATGGTGATAATAATGCATTTCTTTGAGCCCTTTATGCTGAATCTGATTGCTCATCAAGAATCAAAAACAAGCCTCTTTCGAGAGGTCATGAGGACTGACCGTGTGATTAAACAAATATGTAGCTCAACCCCTGAGAGAAAGATTACATATATGTTGTAGGACTGGAGATTAGAAATAGCTCGAACGAGCCAAATGTAGTGCTGCGCTCTCCATTATATATATGGGCAAGCTGTCCTTTCCGACACCTTTCTTTGAATTCCAGCTGTTGAAATGCGATTCGCCACTGCCATTGCTCCGTTGACTTTCTTGGGCTTTGTTCTTGCTCAGTCAAACTCGACTAACGTCGTGCGTACCGTCAATTGTATTTCTGCCACTACTCATTTGAGCTAGGTGACTGTCCAAGTCGGCTCGACTGCAGATGCCACCGGGGGCATCTTTCAGTTCATCCCTCCTAGCATCAACGCAACGAACGGGACCATAGTCAATTTCCAGTTCACTGGCATGTACGCATTCATGGTCTGGTTCCCTTCAGTGTTCTTATTGGGCTCGTAGGCCTGGAAATCACTCAGTTACGCAGTCGACATTTAGCGATCCGTGTACCCCTGTCGATGGTGGATTTGATTCAGGCTGGGTCTTTCTCCCTATGGCAGGCTTGTCTCCTGTGCCGGAGTTCAACCTCACAATCACGGATGACTCGAAGCGTGAGTTCTTTTCCGCTCTTGCATCAGTGGGTTGATGATGCCCCTCTCCAGCGATCTGGTTCTTCTGTAAACAGTTGTTGCCATCACCTCACTGTATAGCTGGTCAGTACCCCACTTTCTATCTGATCAAACTTATTTTACTGTTATAATAATAGAGATGGTCGGTGCCATCAACGCCCCTACATCTGGTGCTAACACCTTCGATAATTACAAAACTCAAGCCTCTCAGGCTACTGCTGTCGGTGTAAGGTTTTTTCCCCATTTATCACTTATCGAGCCCTATTCTTATGACTACCCTTCCCCGCTATCAGCAAAACGAAAATGGTCTTGTCGGAATAGGTGCATCCGCATCCGCAAGCCCACAACCCATTCCAAGTGAAGCATCCCTTTTTCCAACAAATGCCGGTAGCCCCACGAACCCTACCAGTGCCGGTAGTGCCGGTAGTGCCGCCCCTACTACTAGCTCCACCAGCACCAGTTCTGCCACGGATGTGACTGTTCAATATGGTCTTTTTGCAGTCTTGACCGGCATGACCGTTTTCCTCGCTTAGTTATTGTCACTGAAAGTGCAAGCGTGGCGGCTTGGGATGACAATGGAAGAATGCCTAGTTATCGTACGAGATATTCTCGAATTCCGAAGAATACCTTCCTTGGCAGATCTTTTGTTCATAGCCCCTTTCAGTATTCCTAATTTGTAGGCTGTTTCCCCACATAGTGGCGTTGCTTTAAATGGATTTCATCATTACTACTATTGCCTGTTACGGATATCAGTTTCGTTGTCCTATTTTGTGTAGTGACCCTTAAATGGACCAGGAACATATCTGGTATTCCACACTCGAGCAGTGGAATAAGCTCCAAAGGTAATTCCTATTTGATGATCCAAAAGTACATCAAAGGTTATGAGTAATGTGCTGATCCATAGTAGCTTAATTTTATCTTTTATTAAGATTTGTAACGCGGAACTCTTGGCAGACCGTAGCTAAGATACATGGCCCTAGCAATAAGAAAGAAAATTGAAACGAAAAGAAAAGGGAAAATGAGAAGACATAGAAACACTGAATATGCATAGTGTCGATTGAACTCTGAGTATGGAAAACAGGAGGCTAGATACAGTATTAAAAATGATACTAGGTCTGATAAATGTCTTCTTGATAATACAATAAATCGTTCGCAGAAGAAAAATATGATTTCTAACTTCGATGAGTGCTTGGCGGCATGCTGTTAATTCGAGTCGGGCTCTATGTTCCCCATATAGCTTCTGATTTACTGAATTCTATTTCCTTTTCTGGCACTTACTGGTCATGTGAAATATCACCAGAAAATACCCTCAAGGGAAGTGCAGAATATTAGAAATGTACTCTCCAGCCCATGCTCTACTCTCAGGATAAAATGCACCCTTCAGAATAGTATATAGTCCAAAACCCAGGGCCAATCAGGGATAAAATTAGGGCAGAGTGTACCCATAGGGAGAGGTAGGGGTAAGGGGATAAGGGTAGAAGTAACTATTTTTATCCTTGAGTCAAGGTTGGGATAAACTAAACAGGTTAGTTTTCGATATATCTGACATCCACATAGCCTGGGTTCGATACTGTCCACTCAAATCTGCTGTAGAATGATGCTGAGAAGAGGTGGCATTTGTACATAACAGTCACTGCATGACAAGTACAATATAAATCGTATGGCACAAAAGAGGTATCTATACTACAAAAATCTATTCCTACACTGTCTGATAGAATCTCCCAAAATTAGCGACCTGAGACATAGTCATCTTCGTCATCTGAGTATGGTATTACATTGATAGCGCGATAAGGAGGACAACGAATAGAAGGTTTGGGGGGAGAGGAAGAGGGTTGAGAAGAAGCATCTGAAGCGTCATCGAAATCGGATGGAGGAACAGCGAGAACAAGCCGAAAGGCATCTTTGCCGTTGAGGTAAAAACGGTATAATCGTTTCTCGCGGATAAAACCAAGAGATTCGTAGAGTGACAGGGCGGCTAGGTTGTCAAATTCGGTTTCAAGGATAACCTATGATGAGGCGTGAAGCTATTCCTTTTATGAGTAAGCCGAATAAGGGCACGGACCTCTTCAACGCCGTCGTATTTCATGGCCTCGATTGAGTTGCGAACAAGAGCACTAGCTAGAGGAGGATGGAGGGAAACAAGAGATAACCGCACCAAATGAGATTGATGAGTTTCCCCGTTTTTAAGGATCTGTAAGTAAGAATCTATTTCGACGCCTTTGTGGGGAGATATGGAAGATGGGACGAACCTATACCACGGTTGCGCCAGTTTCTGTCGACACTGAGCATGGCAATGTAGCCTCTGTTAGATTTGTTACGATGCATACTCTGTTTGCAGACTATGACTCCAATTGGATCTGACTTGGTTGGGTCGTTGGAATACGCCTTTGAGCTGGTGAGAAACAAAAATCGAGGAGACGAGTTCGCAATGCGTACCAGAAAAGATAGATGTGGCCTGAAGGACGGATGTGTTAGTGGCACGCGACCAGACAGGAAACTAACTGTTCTATCTGACCATTGGTGGAGGAAGTAGCGAAAAGTATAAACGACATAGGGTTCACTAAGTTCACTCTGGACAAG
>Ga0154004_1000226_pt1 | contig 15097 bp, 16 predicted proteins | sample TSFL088MetaG_FD_104727 | JGI IMG/M metagenome (GOLD analysis project Ga0154004, IMG submission 104727) | Attine ant fungus gardens microbial communities from Florida, USA - TSFL088 MetaG | ecosystem: Host-associated > Fungi > Mycelium > Unclassified | place: USA: Florida, Lake Talquin State... | reverse complement strand
TAGGGCGTCACGACGAACCCGAAGAGCAAGAGCAGGACAGGATTCGAGAGGAAATAAAAGCAAGTCATCGATTTCATAGTTTTGCGGGAGAGAGGACTGAGAACATCGCTAAATGGTGCGTCCGCGATTGGTCGAGTGCTATATTATTCATCTGGTGTAGGCATATCGACGGTCACGATTATATGTGGGCAGTCTCGGAAATGCTTTTGAGTGCAAAAGAGGCCATTTTCATTCTTGTATGACTTAGTCTGAGTGCGCACCTATCCGAGAAAAGCTGAACACTAATCTAGGATTGGTGGCTTACACCCGAATTATACCTCCGTCGTCCCGCGGCAAAATTTCCTGACTATAGACTTGATAGAATTCTTAAACACAAGGCTGAGGAAGGGGTCATGATTCATGTTATTGTCTACAAAGAGGCGAGTGCCATTTCTTTTATTCGTCACTACTATTCCTTAATTATTGGGACCTAGGTGACCCAAACCATGAGGATGAGCTCCAAACACACCAAGGTGATTGGGGCAACTTTCTGCAAGACTCGATTACTCATCCATCTCAGAGCACGTTAGAGAACTTGCACCCTAACATTAGCTGTATGCGACATCCTGACCATATTGGAGCGAAGGGTCGTGAAATTCATTCCTGGATGACCAAGTCTGCTAAATAATTTATCTTATAGACAGCGTTCAATTTTGGTCACACCACGAAAAGGCAAGCCAAGCAGGGTTCTTGTATAGTGTTTCTCATCATTCAAATTGAATCTGGCAATAGGTTGTTGTGGTTGACAATCATTATGCAGCGATTGGAGGTCTTGATCTCTGCTTCGGTCGATGGGATACCCACACCCACCCCCTTGCCGATGTCCACCCCACTAACTTCTCCAAAACAGTCTTCCCAGGTCAAGATTACAATAACGCCCGCATAATGGACTTCCAAGATGTCTATGACTACGCTAGCAACCAGTTGTCTATTTTACAAAGTGCTCGCATGCCTTGGCATGATGTAGGTTTGCTTAACTCTGTCTCGACTTCAGTGTTACTCATGAATATCATGTAGGTTCATATGACCTTCACAGGACCAGCTGTCCTGGATGTTTGTCAACATTTCGTGGAACGGTGGAACGAAATCAAGAAGCGAAAGGTCAGCTCGATTTAGATGTATTTTGTTGCTTAGATACTCAGCGATCGGGTATATCCGCGCTTCAGTATCGCAATGAAGAGTAAGTCACTTGCCTGTGCTCTCTTATCCTTGATCTTATTCATATACTCTTCTTGTAGGAAGTGGCCTTGGTTGGCTCTTCCTCTTACGCCTGAAGATGCACCCGACGAGGCTATCTCCCGTATGGAGTTGAATTTTCTTTTTCGATCATCCACTCACTCCTTAGCACTAGAACACCCTCATCTAAGAAGGTGGGGTGCCATCGGTCATAAGTACAAGCAACGATGGCATGGTCATCATGCGAATGAACCGGGTTATGCTATTACAAAGAACGGCACCTGCAATGTTCAAGTCGTACGCAGTGTTAGTGACTGGTCACATGGTGTTCTCACCGAAGCTAGCATTCAGAACGCCTGTAGGTCCCTATCTCAGTAAGCTATTATAATTAGTGCTGAGTTGGTTCAGATTGCAAGTTGATCGAAGATGCTGAACACTTCATCTACATTGGTACATACTCGATTTACCCTAGAATGTTCTCACCTCAACTTCAATTTATCAATAGAGAATCAGTTCTTGTACGCCATTATGCCCAGTACGCGGATGACTCTTTACTGACCAATGTTTAGTATCTCTGCTACGAAAACAGGCGGTGTCGTTGTCAACATGATTGGAAGAGCTCTGGTTGATCGCATTATTCAGGCAGCCAATGCAGGCAAGAAATTCATGGTTGTCGTTGTGATTCCCGAAGTTCCAGGATTTGCAGGAGATGTCAAGAATGAGAGTTCATTGAAAATCATCATGGCAGCCCAATATCGGACCATAAACCGAGGAGGGAGTAGTATCTATGAAAAAATTCGAGAGGCTGGATACGAACCGTGAGTTTCGTCCTCCAAAATAGAATACGATATGACAAGGCGACTCAGGATGGATTTTATTCGATTCTACCACCTCCGCTCCTATGATCGGATCAATGCACCCCTCAGTCGGTTTCTTCTGCTTCATTTTCACCACAATCCTAATGACTAATATCCAGGATCTTACATTGAACAAGCCGAGCGTCGTTCTGGTGTCAAATTCTCCCAGGCACAGATCGCTCTTAGCCGTAAATGGGTTAATGGTGATACCTTAACTACCCAGAGGACTGTTAAAATTAGAACTCTTGAGGAGACTACTGAAGGTTTGGTGCCCACTGACAAGACAGATAACCTTGTTCAAGAATTTCCAATCCCCGCGAGCGAGGAGGAAGCCGATGAGACGATCCACAGATTTGAGGAGGGTGCAAAAAGTATCCGAGGTGACGAGAACGTTTCAGACAATGTATCTCAGCACATGTTGCATGATAATTCTAGTCTCTGGGACGAGCTGTGGTTGGGTACTGACCAGGAGGAATTGGACTCGTGCGTATCTGATGTCTTCTTCAAGTTTCACATCTTGTATTGCTGATTCCCATCTCTAGATACGTCACAGAATTATTATACATACATTCCAAACTGATGATTATCGATGATCGCCGGGTCATTGTCAGTGACGAAAATGTTCATAATTAAATATAATGACAGACTAATCTTACCTCTAGATTGGTTCCGCCAACATTAATGATCGTAGCCAGAAAGGCGATGGAGATTCTGAAATTGCTGTCGTCGTTGAGGATACCGACATGATTGAATCAACAATGAACGGCGAATATTACTCTGTCGCTCGCTTCGCCTCCACGTTGCGCCGAAAGCTCTATCGGGGTTTGTAGATGGGGTTTTAATAACCAATGAACTGCTCACGTATGCATTTGCTTCTACCAGAGCATCTTGGCCTCATTAGGCCTCAAATGCCCAATGGTAACCCGCATCTTGACGATTTCATGAAACCAGCGCCTTGGCCTAACCCAGACGAGACATCTGAATACGAGGATCGCCTTGTCGCTGATCCTATGGCAGTCGAGACCGATCGGCTCTGGAAGGAGACTGCTCACAAGAATCGAGAAATATTCGGCGAAATTTTTAGGACTGTCCCAACGAACATTGTTAGGAACTGGAAGTCCTATGATGTACGTTAATTTTCTTTGGTTCCCTGGATCCTATTTGACTTTCACGATATCCCTTATCAGAATTATGTTCCTAATGTAAAGACGGGCCATGTTGCACCCGGCGTTACGCTCCAACGTCTGAAGGAAAGATTGAGTCAAGTTAAAGGAGCGCTGGTCGAGGCCCCTCTGGTAAGTTGAGCTCTTACTTGGAGTTCATCCGTTCTCCTGATATTGGTTTTTCAAAAAGGACTTCTTGATTGACGAGAGGGATTTTGTTTCGGGACCAGAATGGAGCGGTTTAAATCCAATCATGCCAGTCTACATTTGATACATACTATCTGAATTGCAAAGATATTTCTATCTAATAATAGACGCTAACAATACGAAATTGGTGGGTCCAATGATAGATTTACAAGATTCTCACATGAAGCTTTTAAACCCAAAGGACAATTGACGGTGCTACATGCTGAAGATACCATCTTCTCGTCGTTTACTTTGTCTGGGATGAGCAAGCACAGAAGCGAGACCGAGCCCAACTGTTAGGCCAATCGCCACTGAAACAAGCTTCATCGCTGTCTGAAATCCTGCAATATAGGATGTTGTTGATCCAGAAGCTTGCTGAGAAGCGTAACTGAGGAGACCATCGTTTCCAAGCCCAGAAGGCAACTGAAATAGAATCCCAGTGATCTTTTAAAACAATAATACGGAGACATTTATCAGCCCGATTGATTGAAATTTGAACGAGCGACCTCTCAAAGGATTAAGTACACACCATCACGACAAACGCGTTACTACCAGAGAATATTCGAGCGTAAATGTTGGCAACAATTCCAACAGCAAATGCTCTACAGCATTCAATGTATCAGAGATGACCACAAGCGTCAACACTACCGATAGGGGTACTCACCCGACCGCAGCAGTGATGTCGCTCTGACCAACAAACTTCGTGCCCGTGAAGTAATTTGTTACCCAACCTATGCATGCTATGATAACAAGAAGGGGCTGGAATCCGCAGGTTAGGTGTGAGAAGGGCGGTAATCTGAAACAGACTAACCAGTTCTTTTCGGTTACAAGGAGCTTGATTCCTCATGCTCAGGAACAAAGAATAGAGTGGTACTGTAAGGAATGCTATTCAGAAGCAAAGTTAGCACTGTAAATCGTATGGATTAGGTTAACAGCTAACCCCAAAATTGGCTCGGCGTTCTTTGATACCAGGGTCCAGCTGAATGGTGGGTCAAGGTACACGAATAATCCTCCGCACCAAAAACTTCGGTGTGCGTGAATTTTTCAAAGCATGAAGCGCCGATTGCAAAGCCAAATCCCAAGAACAACGCATACATGATTGCAAACAAAATGCGGGTAGATCCAGAGATAATTCTCCGTGACATGATCTCCAGTGACCCTGTCAAAACAAGCAATCCCTGGATACCATGCGTATGCGCGCTTGAATCATCTCAGTTCAATATCGCAACTGACATGCTCACAGGTAGGATCAAAACCACAGAACTTGACGCAATTGCAGAATAGCAAAAACGACGTGTTGCAGCCAGAGCGGCAGCCAGAAAACTAAAAAGTGCGGTGATCGTAAACCTTGAGTGGCGTTAGCGTGTAGGCTAACGAGCAGTATTCGCCACAAACTCAAAAATATTTGCATATAGAACGTGGTACGAGCTGAGTTGTTGAAGTCCGACAAGCAAGGCTCCAAGGGGGTATGCCATGAGAGCATCAACAAAGCTTCCACCAAAACTAACCGTGCAGATGGCAGACGAACACATGCCCCCTATCAGGATCTGCTGCCACCAGTTGTAAAACGGCTTTCTGCGCATCAAACCATCCAGCTGAGCGGATGCATCAGCAACGTACATCTCATCATGTGTGACCTGGTCTATTTCAGTATTGTATTTTATTTGAAACAGATGCAACTCACTTTCCAATATAATTGGTATGCGTCCGAGAGTTTCCCAAGATCAAGAGCGCTGGTTTGTCTGATAATTTTGACATGACTCGTCCCAGTGGAGTCATCATCGAAGCTGATGATGAAGTTGTCTGGGAAGTACACAACACATAAATCAATTTCTAGGACCCGAGCTGCGCATTGAATCTGGGATTGAAGGCGGTGAGATGGACCCCCGAACATCATCATCGCCCGCGTGAGTTTAAGAATGAATTCCTCCCGTTGAATCACCTGGGCAACATGCCGAGTAATCTAAAGATCTACAATTAACGGATCTGGAATCGATATAATTCTTGCTTACGAAGACCTCTGCTTTGCGTCTCTTGTGTTTATTCTTCTCGGACCTGACTTGCCGTCTATGATACCCGCTCCCTTTGTCAGAGAAAGGCAGAAATTCGTGAGGCGTCGAAACACCACTCCGCCTTGCGCCTTTAAACGAAAGATTGTCTAGCATAGTGCTCGGTAGGTTTTTTATGCCCTGGTATAACGATGTGGGAGTGGATCTTCCACTCTCGGTTTGATCGGAGTTGGCGCTGTAAAAACTTGGAAGTCGCGCCGGAGGTGGAGGACGGACCGGCTCCTCCTTGTAAGAATATCTGACACTTGACTTTAACGGAAGGTCAATGGAAACAATCAGGAGCTGCTCACCTAGAGAGTCGGTATCCTGGGCGTTTGACATTTGGCTGCAACTGACTATGCACCGGAGCAGCGATACCAGCAAGATTTCCGGTACTAGCGATCAAGGAACCCACAACGCCTCCGGCATTACGAGACTGTGATGGCCTTGACGAGAAGGAGCGTGGTGTCAACTTCTCCTTGACACGCTGACGTTTGGTCTTGTCCTTTTCTGAATAAAATTATCAATGGCAAGATAATGAAGCGCAAATATGATACATACCCTTCTTAGGTTGAAGCTTTTCGTGCTCATCTGGCGAGCCGACTCTTGTACTTGTAATGGATGGCAGGGTTGACGTGCTTTCAAATCCGGCATTACCTCTTTCGCCATATAACTGGAGAAGTGACGATAGAATGCGACCTTGAGACGAATCATGGGTCTCGCTTTCTGACATGCCTTCCTCGACGTCTCGAATGTCTGAAGAAGACGAAAATGCAGAGGAGCCAACGCGAGGAGAAAAATAATCTTCCATTTGCTTCTTTCGTGCCGTTCCTGGCACACCTCGCATACTTTGCAGATGTTTCTGGACCACTTTGTTAGCTCTCTTCCGAGAATATGCCTGAAGATCATTGGTCCCTGGAAGACCGGAGTCCTCAAATGGGTCTATGTAATTATCCGGCACGTCGTGTGTAGGTGACTGAGTATCTTGGAAAGCCCTATCGAAGCATCCAGGCGGATAGGAATGTTCAGCTACCTGCTGCCAAGGATTTCGAGACGTCGAGGGATTTTTTGTCGGTTCCGAGAAAAATTCATCTTGGTCGTCCTCATCGCTTGTTTGTCTAGAAGAATCACTGACTGGAGAGCGAGGAGTGCGGGGGGTGTAATAATGTACTTTTGACCATGTTTTCTCCCTAGAGCTGCGATGTTGTTCTAGCGCCTCTGTGAGATGCTTGAATGCGTCAGGCTAATAAAACATTAGGGTGATCAGACAGACATCATCAACTGAATATGCATACATCTAAACCCTCCTCATCTAACAGATGAGTTGGCGGCAGACTATGGTTCCCGTCATCTCCTTTGTTTGCATTCTCATCTAACCACTGAATCTTCCTTGGTGTCCTTGCAGAGTGTGTCTGCAGACCTACAGACGATGATGGACTCTCCTTTGTGTGGCTGCCTCCAGACCATGCTTCATGCCCTCGAGATGTATCCATCGACAAGACAAGATGTGAGGCGGGATGATTTTTTGGCCTGAAATTTAAAGCCGAGGTGAAATCGAGACCTGGTGGAAATTTCGATTTCCTTACTAGTCCACCGATCGAGTGCACTGGTTCTGGAATAATCATCATTATTCAAGGCGATCGTTCTGACTCTGGTCGGCTGCTTGATATCTTGACTCACTGCTTGGCACTTGATAGAAAGATTAGCGAACAACCCAAACGACTTGCGAGCCATAGCCATATTTTGTCCATATCAAAGGCGTCGACCTCTGAGTGCCCTTGACATTCCACCGTAGACGAAAACTCGACTAGAAGGTCCCAGAACTATCGTTTTGAAAACTCCAGGGCCAGAGTACAAATAGACCGATTGTCTGGGTGCGTACAGCCGGAAACCCGCAAGCCACACTGAGACACTTAGTCATCGATCACAGTGAAGTTATTGCCGCCAGCTAAGAATGTGATTTATGCTCTCTCCTTTGCAACGAATATATGTGGCTGTTCTTGCCCTTGGATTGTTGCTGACGGTTACTCGAGGACCGTCCTGTCAAAATTTGACTTGAGAGAAGCGTTAGGTGACTCCCATCACCCTCCTGTCACGCGCACCCATTTACAATGATAATTCAGTCTCGATACTTTTACTTGCAGCACTCAAACTAGTGAAGGGACTTGTAGTAGGTGGGCCACGTAGTATATCAATGTAAAAATTCATATCTTGAGGTAATAATCAATTCTTATGGGACAAATTAGTTTGATATTCCAACCCGACTATAGGGAGGACGAGAATCTAGGTTGTCTCCACGTTTCCTCGGCAATTGAAACCATAATATGCTCATTGTTTCCATAAAGAGAGAAAGCCTCTATTCTTGGAATTACAAGATCGGAGCTAGATCTTCAGCATACACTAACAAAATGGATTCTGGAAGGCACTGACAATACTTGCTCAAGTGTGTTGACGTCATTGGTTTATTGTTTTTGGGACAGGCATCTTTGCTCATGGCGACCACATCTTTCCTTCAAGACTCACTGTTAGGACACAGCACTTATACATTATCATAATAGGAAATCAGCCATATACTTCATCTCACTGTATGAGAAACTCCAACGGAACCGAACCTCCTTCTTCCAATCCCACCAACATCGCTTGACGAACACTAGCCAAATAACCACTGAATTTGATTCCACCTTCATTGATAAAATCTTCGTAAACCTTGTATCGCGAATCCGCAGCAATATTCACAAGCTTGAATACACGCTTCAAATTACTTTCGAAATAAATTATTTGAATGAAGCCAATGGTCAAGTGTAAAGGACGTACTGAGGCATTAACTTTCGCGAGGACATGAGGAGCGAATGTAATTGGAGGACCAAATTCGGAATATAGATCTGCCGAATCCGGACTAACTCACGACATCGCTTTCCTCCTACGATCTCAGTCAGCCACGACCATGAACTCAAAGTGCAACTGAAATACTGACCTTCACTATCATCATCAACCGTCAACCAATCCGACATCAGCAATTTCGTAACCTGGTCGTATGCTTGATTAATCAGTTCCTTGCTCTACATTAGTATAGTAAATTCGGCTTCAGGTTATTTACTCACCCGATACTCTGCAACCCAAGTGGGTTTTTCATCCACAGTCAACCCACGTCCCCACGTTGACTGAGACTCATAGATCTTCTCGAGTGTTTCCCATACGAGGAAGAATTGTCGAAAGTGCAAGTATTCCGTGGCAAAATCTTCTGGTTCACTGATAACGGCCAAATCTGGCGGGACCATTTCCAGGAGTCGTTTTGCGAGTTGGATCCTTGCCGAGCCTGCACGAGCCAGGATGCGTCACTTCAAGAGAAACTAGATAGGTCCTCGAACATACCCAGAAAGTACCGCAGAATCATGTTCGCTTGTTGCAAAGCCATAGGATACGTAGTGCTCAAGAACGTCGTCCATTCTATCGATCGAAGAAGGTACAACTCCGCTCCTGATTCTGCGGGTTGTGACACAGTCAATGAGGGAAGTGTGCCTACGAGTTCCGGAAGTGCCTTTAATCAAAGTACAATAATCAGGGTAAACAAGCAGACAAAACACTTCACCCTCACCCTCAAAGCGTTGTTGACTGATTTCTCAGCCGTAGCACAAGCAACGTGCTTCATATCCAAATTATGATCCTTCGCCCGGGTTAACGAAAGACGACGCTCGACAATATCTGCATCGAGCCCCAGCGATGCAAGGAACTCGGCATAGCGTCCCACAGCGTTTTTACCAAGAGCTCCAACATATGTCGCGACTAAGTCTTGTTCACTAGTACCCTAGAAACAACGGGATCAATATTATATTTTCAGGGAGTGGAGACACACACCTCCAAAACCTTGAGGTATAACTCCAAAATGACTTGGGTTGCAGCTGCAGGGATAGCGATGTCTATCATTCGTAGATAAAGACACAGGTGGGCAAAGAATCGGCACATTGGCGCATGCCTGAAAATGCGATGAAATATTTTGTAAGAACTTCAGAAAATAGACTTACTCTGGAGTGCCGCGCTTGAGCTTGCCATCATTCAACTCACGAGCAAAATTCTCCAGCAGTTGCGGTATTCGATTGAGAATAATATGGAGTTGAGAATCATGGAAGGGGTCATCAGCAGAGGGCCTGGATGCGGATCAGCAATTGGGTTGGTAGTTGAAAGAGATTAATTAATTACCCTTTGGATGGAGTAATTTTACCCAGACTCTCCAACCTCTCCGTAACCTCATTGACCCAACTTTGTTGGTCATGTCCTTCATCAATGGGGGACATTTCCTTCACACTCTTCTCCATAGCCTCAACACCACCCTCCCAGAAGCTTCCTCCAAGCTTCGAAAGCTCCCTTTCTGCTTTTTCTTCGCACATGACGCTGACATGCGTCCACATGTAGTCCTCCCATGTTTCACATGCAGATATGAGGGTGGGCAAGCTATGAGGAGAAGGTGCGAGAGCAGCGTAGAAGAAACGCTCAGGTTCAGGTAGGCTTGACTGAAAACTGATGAGGGCGAGAAATTCGATAACGTCAAGGTGAACATACGTTGAGAGCAGCTTTTGCACAAGTCTTTTTCCAGAGTGTACGGTAGCAGTTTCCCTGCCATACCGGTGACTCTTCTTTTCCTTCTCCTTTTCCTTCTTTGTTGCAAAGTTCAGTAGCTAAGACGATGTCAGATGTCATATTTTTACATAGCAATATCATAGTTCACATACAAAGTGCTTTCCACTCGAAGAATAGAGAGCCTCGAATGCAGGCAGCGCGCCACGGCTGATATGCCTTCCGACACGCTTCAATAGCTTCACACAACTTGCCAGCACGTATGAGGCCATGCAAGTTATAAACCAGATAAATCTCATAAATCTAGGGAACACATCAGACTCATGAATGTCAGTCAAACAAGGAAGACAACAAACTGCATCCTCCGAGGCCAACATCTTCTGATCTCCCCTGTTTACGGCATCAGGATCCATCTGTCGAATCAGGCCATCCCGATCATTGCCCATTCTTAGAGACTGCAATACACTGTGTTTCGTGAATTTCCAGTAGCCGGTAGTGGCTTCCATTGGGGGTGGGCAAGGCGCTATGTCTTGTAGCCAGTCACGTATAATTAGAAGTTCTTCAAATAAGGGGAAAGAAGTTGTGAGAGTCCGTACGAGATTAACAGGTGGAGTGTATGGGTTCTGAGTAAGGAGGTCTCGCATGGTAGCTTTTGCCGACCGTCTCACGATTTTACGAGCACTAGGAGACCTGTCAACCCGTTTTTAAATGAAAAGTAGAGTGTAACACACGACATGATCTCCTGCAAGAGTGCCCAAGTGTTTTCCTCCATTCTCAACAACGCCATTTCTCTGCTCATCATGTCAACCCCCTTTTGTTCGTATTCCTTCAATCTACATGAAATAATGAGAGTCGTTCAAGAAATCAGATATACACATTACTGGTGGCTGCATAACTGCTTTAACCGAGGAGCGAAACCATCTTCTGGATGGAGCAATGTTCTGAGGGTCGCGGATTGGCATATAGAATACACATCTGCATAGGACCTGGTGAGATATTCAGACATGATTTGTGCGCCCTCTAAGAGTGTTCAGTATTATTAACTTTGAGGATCCAGCACAAGGATGTCTGAAAGCAGACCTTGTGTTCTGAACGCGACGTGACGATCGTTGTGTGTCTGTGACTCTGTTCTGCTGTCACGTTACATTACATGGCTGACCAACAGAGCCGTAATGCAAGGAAGGCATTGACGGAACCACGTTGGCCGACGTTTTGTTCAGTCTGGAAATGAACATAATCTATTTGACCAACTCAGAATGCTCTATGATTGTTCGAGGGAAAAATGGACACATTATGCCGCCATTGATAAACCAATCTCCAACCCTTGAGCTATCGGATCGGTAGACAAATCACAATATTTTTTCGAAAGAACCAGCCATAGTCGGGAGGAAGGCCACTTCTCTGACCTTCCAAACAGCGAGGCTGACATTGAGTATTTAGTGTTCGGATGTACCTGAGAATGCTCAATGTATTGACTAGAACAATTTGTTAATATCAAATACTTCACTATTGATGAATGTTCAGATGACAACCTGTCTCAAGTGCCGAAATTTGCCTCTACTTCGTACCTCCCAACGTACTTGGTTTCTAGGTCATAGTGGAAAGTGGATTCATACTTTTGTATTGTTGAATCCAGGAAATCACGTTCCAATGAGAATCAAAATTAGGCCAGCATCCATTAAGGCCTCGTTCTTCCATGATGGCTTTTACCAAACTCTCTGTTTCCCTCTATGACGAGCTACCAGATACCTGACCTTCTTGGACTTCTTACCTCAATCGTAGGCGATGATGATGATGGGGATTTTCATATTAATTCCTTATACCGATCCAACTCCAACATGGCCTCAAGGCTTACCAGCTCACTAACACCTACAACCTCCAAATCGAATAGAAAGTCGCATTTGGAAAGACAAGTAGTCGACTTCACGCAGGAATACAACCCAACACTTCTCACTAGCATTCTGGTTCCCTTTTCCTCCTCCAATCGATCGGAGAAATTGGCAGAAACGGTGCTTCAGGAGGCAACGGAATGGATACTGGTTTGTGCACTTGTAGTTGAAGAATTGCTTCGACCGGGTCGAGTAGCTGATTGTATTGCTTTTTTACCCAAGGCAATGGGTGGGGATGGGAAGATATGGGAGGAGTATGCATTAATTACCCTCAGGCTGCATTGGGTATTGAGCGGATGATTTAGATGCGAAAAAAGTATATGCGGGGATAAATATTCTTCGGATCCAGCCATTATAATTGAATTTTTGGATGCCCTTGCTCATGTCCCGCCAAGACCAGGAAACAGCACTTCAAGAACTCCGTCCTCTTCAATTCACGAATACGTGAAGTGGCGAACCAAAATTAGTGGACACAAGTTGTTATTCGATCAATACTTTTTTTCTCCGAGAGCGGAACGGTCTCAGCTCAGTCGTACATTGGATCTTGTGCTTGAGATGAATGCATGCATAACGGTGAGTCATTCTTGATGCCTCCCTCTCTCCGCTCACTCCTAGACAATGAACTAGGATTTATTTGGATATAATATCCATCAAGCATGGTACTCTAGGAAAACTGCCGATCCCCAGACGCTACATTCTACCAGTCATTTGAACCTCGTCTCGTTCCTGATGGCATCAGATCCAGAAATGACATTACAAGGTGCGATCAATTCCTCAGGGGAGATTATACGACAACGAATGGCGGAATTGAAGACTGAACTCGATATTTTGAGCTCAAGGACAAAAGCTCTGTCCACAAACCCAGAATCTGCTACCATGGCATCGGGTTTCAAGTCGAGTCTAAGCTCGATCATTTCTCTTCTTCCTTCATTTAATGGCTCAACGTTACAACGAGGCCCCTCGTGTTCAGAAGACATATCCTACTTGACTAGTGGCGTTTCAGAGGGAGAGATCAGGAAAATACTCCTGAACTGGGTGGTGGGTACAGTCCATTGGGCATATGAAGTAGAATATTTTTATCCAAACGTTGAGGGGGAAACCCCTCTTTCGGGTGGTGAGAGTGGCAAAAAGAGAGGAAGTGAAGTCAGAGACTACGGCTGGGTCTTTCTAATCAAAGAATAATTAGTAATAATTAGTTCATGTGCAAGTGGCGCCTATTATGCTTCTTCGTCGGCTTTGTGATCACATGATGTGCGAAGCACATTAAATTTTGCGTGTTTGATACAGGGTGTCATTTACGTCCTGTCGTACAGGACATGCACGTTCAGCGCCCACATCATCCTTCCATTCGGTACGGAAAGTCTTTTGGTCCAGAAGGCCAGTGTAATTTCAGCGGCGCTGACGCTTCGCCGCTTTCATTCCACTGCCGACTGCCTAAGAGCAGCTTTTTTTAGTAGACCATCTACCTCTAAAAAGATCCCTGTCCTATGCCGCATGGACAGCCGAGTCTCAGCTTAAATTCGTATATTTTAAAAGTATTCCAAAGGTGATTTTTGAATGAAGTGGTGCTAGAAAAGTTGATATAACTGCATACTTTGAAAATCATTGAGAAGAGATGCGGATGACTGTTAATATAAACTATGATACTTGATTTCTGAAGGACGAGCCCTGAAACCACCTCCTCGGTATTTTCGGGAAGGAGAGGTCAAACTGATATATCCGAACTGACATCTGTTCATTCGCTTGGGTTAGAAGGGCATGGTGATGCACACCATCCCCTTACTTCGAAAAGCTATTGTGGCCGTACCAAGTATACGACAGTTCGCTGTATATTTATTCATTTATTACTCCCCAGCGAAAAGGGATTTGTCAATACTTCAAGTTAAATGTGATAAACCGGTGAAGAGAGCTTACCGGTCCTGATCAAGCTCGGTGTTTTACCTCCGTTTTTTTATGGAGTGCGATACGTAAAAATCCTGTGTCTGTCCGTGGGGGAGAGCAACTTCATTTCAGGAAAAAGAGATCTCGGTACGGGAGGACCCTTTTCTGTTATGAGATCACCCCGTAACTCGGATCGTTTTGCGGCATGATATCATTGGTTCGGCAGGTGCGGAGTATGTTTCCCGTTTACATAGGTGCCGGTTCGGAAGGCACATGGCGAGTAGATAACATGTCCTTTGTTAGCACCCCACCGAATGTGAGCTTCCTCCTTTCAAAGGTCGACCTTAATGAAGCTGTTGACTGAGACAGGTTTTCTCCTATGTTAAAGGAGGTCGCCTTGGGCAAGTGCTGCCCTTTTATAATAATAGTCCTGATCGGGAAAATACGAAGTTCTAAAATGGTATGATATACCATAGAAAGACTCACTATCACTTCATAAGAGCTAATGTTTAATGAAAACACCGCTTCTTCGGCTCTTTCATGATTTCCCACGAATGCAACAAATCTTGGGCTTCCGTTTTGAATATTTTTGATTTTGTCACAAACAGAAACGGGGATAGATTCCCGTTTTACGACGATGTATAAGGAGCGGGCTTAAGGCAACGTCTTTCCTCCCTACTCTCATCTATCCCCCTCCATTCTTTCTCTTCCTACTTATTGCTTATTTACTAACCTCTCATTCTCTCACTCTCTTTCTAATCATTATAATGAAGTCGTTCCTAATATCTGCTCTCTTGACCTTTGGATGTCATGGATGTTTTGCTTTGGATAGGACGACTGAAGCTAGTGAAGCTTCGATCAATGGTAGGTTTCAGATTTCATTCGGAAGCTAAACTTCTCGATCACAATACAAACACAACCACACATAGATCCTCAATCCGAGTGTTCTCCGTATTATTATCCGGATTTGGCTGCTCATCAAGCAGAATTACCCGAAGCTTGGAAAACTGCGACCATCTTATCGAGTGATTCTGAGGCACAGTCGCTCTGGGAAAGTATTGAGTCCAAAGTTCCAAACATTCCCCCGAAAGTATGTTTTCATTGATCTATCTGTTCTTTTTTTTTTTTTTACTCAACGCGTATGTGTTTAGCCCGTTCCTGGAAGTTCTGGATTTTCCAATCACAAATATCCAGAAAATGATCCTGATTGTTGGTGGACCTATTCAAACTGTGACACGCCGAAGTTGAAAGGATTATTACCTGACATTACTGATGTTCCTGAGGTA
>Ga0154004_1000225_pt1 | contig 15105 bp, 6 predicted proteins | sample TSFL088MetaG_FD_104727 | JGI IMG/M metagenome (GOLD analysis project Ga0154004, IMG submission 104727) | Attine ant fungus gardens microbial communities from Florida, USA - TSFL088 MetaG | ecosystem: Host-associated > Fungi > Mycelium > Unclassified | place: USA: Florida, Lake Talquin State... | reverse complement strand
GGGACCTTTCTAAAGGTTCCCTTGTATGGCTAAAGACTTGTAGGAGGCTTCTAGAGTAAGCTCAAATATTAAATTTAGAAGTATAAAGTGTATCCCATGTTATAAATCCACAGAAAATTCATTGGTAGCATAACAGTGTTGGTCAATATTTTGATGTAGAGAATAGGATAGTTAATATTGCTTGTATTTGGTTCTAGTAAAGGAGATTCTGATATACATAAAGATGATCTAATACTTGGCTTGGTATTTGATAACTCACTTTTTGATATTGTAGATATCCTAGGTCTAAACTGTTGTAATAAATTTCTTTCTATTTGAATAGAGAGTTGGATTTTCTAGTTATATGCTCATGGTATTGGATTTGATGTTGGTCTTGTACTTTCTGATGTTTAATGCTATACTTGGTACAAATGTTTATAATAATCTTTTTCTTCTGTTCTGTTGAGATTACTTTCTTGAATATACTTTCAATACTGGTAGTTATCTTTGTTTCTCAAGAGTCATTTATTGACTCTAAGATATCCTTCTCTAAGTAGAGTGATTCCAAGGGTTTGTTTTGTTGCTGATGTAGTATGAGGTAATGAGAGTCAACTACTATAGCTTGTTATGAACAAAAAGAAAATTCTTCCTTAATTGTTATAACTTAGACTCCAAATGTATTTTTTATCTAAGAATAACTGATAGTTCTTGTGCTATCACTTCTCAAGTAATATCTTGTTAGAGTATTTCAACAAAAGTATATCTAGTTGTCTTTCTAGTCAATGTTCACTCCAGAAATAATTGTCAGTTATGACAATACTTTCTTGAAATGTCCTTCTGAACCAGAGATTTAGGAAAAAAAGAAAGAAAAAAAGAACTTCAAGTTCTTTGTTCTTTCTAGATGTATTTATGAACACTTCTACTAACCTATTCTAATAGAGAAGTAGCTAATGCTGTCTGTAACTGTTAATGTCCAAGTTACTACTAATATCTATTTTAGGATTATAATTGTTTATGAGTTTGTTTTAAGTATTCTTCTGTTATAGTTTCTATTTAGGTTAGTCCTTCTTTAGGTTTAAGTTGGACCTAGATCCATTAAAGATCCTGATCAGTAGTTACTATTGATGTTAACCAATCATAATTATTGAGGGCAGTAGTCTAGTTTTTCCATTCTCTCTCTTGAGCTCTTTCCTATAAGTTAAATAACCATTTATAATTATCTCCTCTGAAATAATCAACTTCATAATGATTATCCAGAGAAAAGTCATCTCTCTACCCATCATACTCCTCTATATCTTCTAGGGGATTTATTATAACAAATAAGGTCTTCTAGTCTTTGCAATGCTCAGTGCCCTCTCTCCCTTCTAGAATTCCTATCCCTTATCTTGTCCTGCTAATAGGAATAAATGAAATAACAAGAGTAAATATGACAGATTAGAGAAAGGATCTCCAAGCTGCTTCATAGTTATATGCAAACAATAAGTACAGATGAGATAAATCAAAAAAAAGAGAGCTCACAAGTGAAAATAAATAATAAGTCAATCCAATAGAAACCAAAGAAGAATACTTTTTTTAGTATCTTCTTGAAAAGACTCTAGTTGATTGTAGATCTTGAAGATGTGTATTCATTTCACACTATAATACTACTCTTCTCGATCTAGTCTAGTAGCCTGATTTACTGCCAATATAGCAGTACTGTCTAGAACTTCTATACCCTTATATAGAGTCTGTTTCAACTAACTGTACAGTTGAAAACCTACTCTGAAGATACATAGCAAGTAGTTAAACTCCTAGTTAAGTAAATGCCCAAGTCCTCCTTAAAGTGAGATATTCTCTTGAGATGTTTTGTATAGATTTTTATAAAGAAAAAGCAAAGAAAAAAACTCAATTACTTAAAAATAGCAATAAAGCTCTAGAGTGACAGAGAGAGGAAGATAATAGAGGTAACTTGTTGTTAGGCCCCTCTGTACCACTAGAGTATATATTAGGATTACAAATCATCAAGTTAACAAATAAGAAAACAAAAGAAACATTCCAACAGCCTATTATGGTAGAGAGTAGAATAATAAGACAGAATCTCTTTTCAATCATATAACCAGTACTTCCTGTCCTTCTAATTTTTCTATTCAGTTTTTCTTTATGTCTAGTTATTAAACCCAGTCTTCATGCATAGTCCAAGAAGTCTTGAAGTGAATGCAAGTGATCTACTCTCAAGTACAGTGTTTTTGTCAATCTCTCTAACTGTAATTTTCTCAACCTTTCTATTTTATTTCTTAATATCTCTGACCTTTTTCTGTATTTCTGAATGTTCTCTCTAACCTAGGTATCCTAACAGTGTTTCTGTTATCAATAGACAGTGAATGTCCTTAGTGATCACCCTAGGTGGATGTTCAAGAAGAACTCAATGGAGTTCTTCTTTGGATTGGACTACTACTTATACTATTTTACAGTGGCTGTGCTACTACTAGTTCACAATCACATGTCCTTCCGGAATGTTCTATGATCACCTGACCTTGTCACATGATTTGGTTACCTAAGTTCCTACACTATTTATACCTTGATCTCATTGTATAACTTGAGATTTTGGATTAAGTGTTTAAATGCATGGGAGACTGTTTCCTTCTTGGGGCTCTCATAACAGTTTCCTTTGAGAGACCTATTCTGATGTTTACAATTATAGTTGACCATCAAAAGTAATTGCCAAGATCTGATAGTAACTCTAAACCCTATTCTATTAAATAAAACAGCTGCTGAGTTATGATATTATTCTACTAGGGAAAAATAGCTTCCTTAAGGTTCTGGTTGTCCTTGAGAGTACTTTTAGAGTAAAGTTCTGGATTGTGTCTAATATAAAATATCTAAATAGGCCTTATGAGATTAGTATAGTAGTGGTCACAGCTACTATTCTACTACTTAAGTAGAATACACGAGTCTAGGACTGGATGTCTAGTGGTTATATTTAGGAAGTCAAATTTGCTTCTCAAGTTGAGTTATAGTATAGTTTTTGTAACAAATATTATGAATATTGTCTAAAAAGGCTATCTAGTATGACACCACTCACTATAGTTTATACTTTTTTGGTTCTCTCTATATCTGTTCCCCCTAGGCCTCTATCTCTGCCTCAATCCCTTAGAGTTTCTATGGACATTAATGCAACTTGAAAGACCAGACCTCTTTTTCTGTACAACTACTACTATTACAGAGAGACTAGCCACCTTGTAAAAAACTACTCATACTACCTCAATATACAATAGCTAACAGTGGAGCAGAGAGAAGAGTTGATTGAGAGCTTGATAGTCTTCAAAGATACAGTTGTCACAGAGGAAGTAGAGCCCCCTGTTGAAGAGGATTTTGTATAGAGTAACTAGCAAAAGATATACTCCAGTCACTTCCAGTAAATAGGTTCACTGTACTTGAGATAGAAGATATTAAAACAAGTAACAGTAAACCCAAAAATATATATTCTTCTTTTGCTCCAGCCAACCACCCCTTTATCTAAAGATCAAAGTAGGAAAAACAATTGTCTAAAGAGCTTTCTACTAATACCCTTGATATATATAGAACATCTCACAGTGGAACTTAGCATGACTAACACCAATGAGCTATAGAAAGCTTTATTGACTGTAACTTTGTCTACTCCAAGAGAATTAACACTTGGATCATCTTCTATTCTATACTGGTCTTTAACATTGATGGCTCTTCTAATGAAGCAGACCAGATATTAAAAGTGGTAAACATAGTCCTCTGCTATTGGATGTACTTGGAGCAAATACTCTTAGTTGCTTCTAGTCTGGAGTTGATTCTTGGCTATATTGTCATAACTTGGCAAAATAGCTAAGTTATTATTTTATTTTATTTTATTTTCTTATTTGGACTTTCTACACAAGGAAAGAGTATAGGAAAGTATTATATAATATATCATAGGCAATGTATCATAGATCAGATAACATTATATAATAGAGTCATATAATAAGCATAGAAAAAGTAGTGCATAGACCATATAGTAGGTGTATAATCAGTATACAGAAATTGAACAAGAACTATTGAGTTTTCTTTGTCAACTTAAACTTAAAGTATGATTAAGTTATCTTAGGCTAAGTTGCTACATACATCTGGCTCAAGGACTATAACTCCAAAGTTAACTAAAAGAAAAGAAAAGTCTACATAATGTAATGTCTACCCCAATGTGAAGGATGTCATATTCTCTGGAGAGAACAGACCTTAAAAAAGAGACAGAAGATCTAAGCCATACAACATTATTAGACCAGATCTTTTTTCTTTCTAGACAAAGATAAGGAAGAACTCAAAGCTTTGTATAGAACCAATAGATGAGACTGGAAGTCCAGAAACCAATTATTTATTACTAGACTACTCTCTAAGCCTTCTAAAGAAGCAATATAAGCCTCTGCTACTATCTTTCAATAGTTGGTAGAAGAAGCCTAACAGAGTGCAGAGACATAGATAACCTCTGCTCTTTTGTTCTCTTATACTAGAGATTTTGAATTCATATTTGCTAAAAACAACTTCAATATTCTACTAGAACATTATCATTGGGATCACATGATAGAACTCTTTTTAGGTTCTGAGTCCAAATCCACTAAGGTTTATTCTCTCTTCTCTGTTGATTGAGCAGAAAGAACTGGTTGTTTTCCTAAAGGAAAACCTACATACTGGATAGATCTATCTATGGTTGTCCTAGTACTCTTTGTCAAGAAAAAGAATAGTTCCCTCCAGTTGATGTAGAACTACCAGACCCTTAACTTTATGATAGTAAAGAATAAGTATCCCTTATCCCTTATCTCTTAAGCTTATGTTATAACTTTGTAGAGCTAAATACTTCACCAAGCTGGATGTCTATTGGGGTTTCAATAACATGCATATTAAGTCTGGAGGTGAGTAAAAAACTATCTTCTATACTAACTATGGTTTGTTCAAGCTCCATTAATGTTCTTTAGAATGACCAATAGCCCAGCCACCTTCCAAACATTAATAAACAATATTTTTTGAGATTTCATTACCAAAGGAATAGTGGTAATATACTTAGATGACATTCTAATCTTTACTAGGACTATCAAACAGCATACTAAGGTTATCCAGAAAGTATTTATAAGATCAATGTTTATTTGTTAAGCATTGATCTTATTAGTACTACTCAGTCTTTCAATAAAAGCTACTAGATACCCAATAGGTAGTTAGGATACTGACTAAGTCCAGGAAGAGGTAAAATGGATAAACTAGAAAGAAGAAAGAAGGTCTTGGAAAGACTATATCTTGAGTATATATTACCATTGATAGAAAGGATCTAGAAGAGAGATACGTTATTGTAGGAGTTTGGGGACTTAGCATGAGAGAAAAATCATGATAAAACCAAAAGTAGTAATAATTTCCTTTTTTCATTTTATTTCATTGAGTTTTTGTAATTTGTACTATTTAATATATAGTTCTAGAAGTAATTGAGATGGCAACAAAGAAATCATTTTGGCATATACCTCCATCTCCACTGCTTCTGGAATTGTTTAACATAGTATATCTTGAGTGACAACTTTTGGAATTAGTATAGTGTTAGGATTAGAATACAAAATATACCAAGACTTGATCTAGAACCAAGTTACAGATTCAACTCAGGCAAGCTTTAGAGAGAACAACAAGCTGAAAAAGCTCAGCTAGGTATATACTTGGATTGCATCATATCTGTAAGGTTTGATATTGGGGGTGTAGACAAAGAGGCAACTGAGTATAGAGGGTCCAAGAGGATCAACTAACTATATTTTCTAAAAGAACTTTTGTCATAGTGTAATATCTTAGGGAGGATATGCAATACAAATCTAGAGTGACCTCATACTCATTTAACACTAAACAATTATAAAACTTATATAAAGCTATATATATTTTCTAATATCTCTCTTTAATCTTCTATTTCTGCTTCATCCTCTCAAATCTTTAGTATGTGATTGGAAGCTGGTACCATACCTTATTGTCTGTCCTAGTAAGCAATTTCCTTTTGTACCCTTTCAGCATAACAGCATGTTTTGAGTTAAAGACAAGTATTTGGTTGTGCTAGCTATGTACAATAGAGATTGCTTGGTTTCCTCTCTTAACACTTGCATCAGTAATAACAACAATGGTCTGGGGTTGTCTAGCTGTTGCATAAACAAGGTTGTCTAGTTGAAGGATCTAGTTTCTTCTTGCTATGTCATCTAATTGTTTAACAGAGTAAAAGAAGATGTGATTGAGAAATAGATCCATAATGCAGAAGTTTGGTCTAAGTTCTAGATTCATAGAGTTAAAGACAGAGTAGACTTGGTTCAGGCAGTGGTCAATGTTTTGTATAGTGTAGCAATTTAGCCTGAGACAACTTAATCACACTCCAAGTCCCAGTTGACAAGAAGAACTCAATAAAGTCTCTATTTGATTCTATATACTACTTATATAACTATTACATGGTCTATGCACTACTTTCCCACACTCACTATGTAACATCATTATGTGATGTAATTGTGGTGTGTGACATTGTCATGTGACACTTTCCTGTACTCCTTCCTTGTATAGTAAGTCCAAATAAGAAGAGAAAAGAAAAAGAAAAGAAAAGAAATATAAATAATAACTCAGCTGTTTTGCCAAGTCATAACACCATCTCCCTTTTAAGGTTTTCCATCCTGAGGACTTTACAGCTTGTAGTATGAATCAACTATATTGTCTATTTCATCATCATCCTCTTTGGTCTATTCCCTAATTTCTGATTTTTTTTGCTTAATCCTTTTTTTCTCTTCCTAAATTGTTTCTAATGTTCTTCTTTCTTTAACTCATTTTCCCTTCCATTGTCTCTAGTTTTTTTTCAAGTCTTCCCCAATATTCTTCATTATATTTCTTATCTGGCCATCCAAATAATGTTTTTGCTATAAATCTTACTGGTAATTCTTTTCTTCTAAATGTTTCTTCTTTCTTTTGTTTCCTTACATCTTCTATATCTTGCTGATATTTTTTCTCAAATTCCTTGATTATCTCTTTTGTATTCTTCAAATTTTCCTTTTCTTTTCAAGTATCAGATTCTGCTATAAATCTCTGAAATAAGTGACTATATATGCAACAGAAGATTGAGATACAATACACAAGCTAAGACCAAGATTGTTTTACTTCTGCGTTGTTATTGTATTCCCTTCAGACCAGTAGTAAAACTATTGGACCAGAGAGCAACATCTCTTATTTCACTTAGTAGTGTATTCTACTCTCTAACTCCACTTATTGTATCACTTTCCAGAACCTAGAGTATGCACTCATAGTATATTCATAGTAATTTATAGTATATCCTAGCCTTCCTATGCTACTATTCCCTTCTTACTTGACATGTACAAGATACTTGTTTTTTTCTTTTATTTATTGCTTGTTTAGAATTCTTTTAGCTTTTTACTCCTCTTCTCCCTCTATTATAACTAGAGCTGGTTGCTCCTTTCTCTGACCCTCTACTTGCCCTATATATCTATATATTCTACTGACATTTACTACTGGATGTATTCTAATGGTACTTGGTAATTCCAGTTCTACTATATCTAATGATATAATTTTTTTGATCTTGTATGGGCCCACAAATCTCTTTATTAACTTCTTTATTCTCCTTCTAATTATTTGATAATTCAAATCCTTAGTGCTTAATATGACTAAGTTTCTTATTTTATATTCATCAACCTCTGTTCTCTTCTTATTTGCATATTTCTTTATCTTTTCTTGTGCTTTTCCTAATATTGCTTTTGCTTTCTTCTGGATTTTTTTTATCTTTGTTACAAATCTTTCTGCTTCTTCATACTTTCTCTTCTTTCTCATTTCAAATCTTATTCTTGGATCTTGCCTGTAATTTGCTTTGAAGGATGATATCTTAGTACTTGAATGTATTTTATTATTATACACAAATTCTACTATTCCCAACCAATCTAGCCACTGCTCTTGTCTGTAATCTATGAACATTCTTAGGTATTGCTCGAGCTCCTGATTGACTCTTTCTGTTTGTTTATCTATCTAGAGATAGAATACTATAGATATTTTGTTTTTGATCCCTAATATTCTATTCAACTTCTGCATTAATTCCACTGTAAACTATGGTCCTCTGTCTAATATAATGCTCTTAGGTAAACCATGCAATTTCCATATATTATTTCTAAACAGCCATGCTAATTTCTCTACTGATATCTTTTCTATAGTTGGTATAAAGTGTACCATTTTGGTTAGTCAGTTCACTATTATTAAAACAGCATTATATTCTTGAGCTAAAGGTAACTTTGTAATAAAATCTATCAATATATATATCTAAGGTTTTTTTGGAGTTAAATTAGACATTAACTTGCCAGTTGGTTGTTCTGTGTAGTTTTTGTTTTTTTAGCAGGAGTTGTATCCTTTCATATATTGTTTCACTTCTTTAGTTACTTCTGGCCACCAAAAATTGTGGGTGACCAACTCTACCATCTTCCACTGCCCCCCATATCCTTCTACTGGCATATCATAGTGTAGTCTAATGATTTCCACTCTTAACCTATTGTCTTTAGGTATATATATCTTCTCTTTTTTATATATGATGCCATCTACTTCCTTTCACTTCTTATCTCTCAATATTTTTACTCTTACTCACTTCATTTCTTTAACTACCTTTACTATTTTATTGTCTTTCACCTTTGACTGTTTTACTTTCTCTAACAAGTCTACTTCTTCTATAATTATTTCTATCTTCTCTATTCTTCTTACTTTAAGCTATTCTAGCTTTACTAATATTTTATTTTCATTGTTTCTTTCTATCTTTACTTCCCAATCTGGCCTTCTGCTCAGACTATCTGTCTTTCTCATTCTACTTCCTAGAATATATTTTAATATAAAATCAAACCTTGATAGGTACAATACCCATTTCACTTGCTTGCAGTTTAACTTCTATGCCTTTATAAAGTATTCAAGATTTCTGTAATCTGTCCAGATCTTGAACTTAATTGTTGTTCCTTCTAGGAAAAGCCTCCATGCTTTCAAGCATCTAACTATGGCTAGCATTTCCTTATCATGTATCTTATAGTTTCTTTCTGTATTACTTAGAGATTTTGAAATAAAAGCCACTCTACAATTTATTAGAGTACTTTATCAATAGTACTTCTCTAGTTGTGTAGTTTCTGTTTCTGTTTCTACTAGCATATTGTCTATAAATACAGCAACCTTTCCTTTATTTATCAGGTCTCTCAAGATTTTATTTATTATTGCCTGGAATGTGGCTAGTAAATTTGTCATCCTAAAAAATATAACTGTTAGTTTGAAAGACCCCACATGTATTATAAATACTTTCTTCTACTCATCTCCTTTCTTAATCTTTACATTATTGAACCTCTACCTTAGATTCATTTTAGTGAACACTTTCTTGCTCCCTATATTATCTATTAGATCTGTAATTAATAGAAGCAGGTAGTTATTTTTCACTATCTGGTCATTTAGGTTATGGTAGTCTATTACTATCCTCTTGCTTCCATTTTTTTTGCTTACAAAGAATACTGATAACATCTAAGGGGATTTAGATGGTCTAATATACCTTTTTCTCAATTGGTCATCTACAAAGTCTGGATCTCTTCCCTCTCATTTCTAGATAGAGAGTAAATTCTTTTCTTTTGTAATTTGAATATCTCCTTGAGATTTATAGTATAATCTCAAACCTTCTTTATTGGTATCCTCTCCAACTCTACTTTCCTAAATACCTTTTTCCACTTCAAAATTTTCTTTGGGACTATCTCCTCAATTTTTTTATGGTTTACTTCAACTTTTTCTTCTCTTCCCTAGTCCTCTTTATTGTCTACTGCCTATCTTACTCTTCTTCTAGAATGACTACTCTCTTTTCCCTTTTTGTTTTCTTGTTTTCTTCCTTCTTATTACTCTTTCCAAACAGTGGTGGATATCTTGTCATCTTGACCTCTCCAGTTTTCCAGTTAATCTTTGGGTTATAGATCTGTAACCAGGGTATTTCTAATATTACTTCTGTCCTCCCTAAGTTGCATATGTCTATCCTTATCCTTTTCATATGACTTTTATAATATACATTCACTTCTACTTGATGTATAATTGCCCCTGTACTATTGTTTGTTCTATTTATATTTCTAACAGTCATTAGTCTCTTTAGCTTTTGCAGTCTAAATCTATATCTGGCTACTATCTTTCTGTTCATAAACATTCCTATGGTACCACTGTCTAAAAGCACCTTTACTATTATACCTTTGTATATATTTACTTTCTCTATTCCAATATTTAGCTATGCTTTTCTTAGCATTTTAAACATCCTCCTCACTTCTTTCTGCTTACTTTTCTTTCTTTTTGTGTTTTTTGGAGTCTCTGCCTATGTATTGTTCTACTGTACTTTTTCCTGTTCAGGGCACGCTACTATTCCCTAGTTCTATCATAGTTGCTTTTTTTCTATCCCACACTCTGGACACCAGATATTCCTTCTTTCTTCCTTTGATTTTAACTCTACTTTCTGCTTTGTTATTCTTTTATTTCCATGTCTCTAAACAACTCTTACACCATATATTCCTTAGTTTCTCTCTAGAGACAAAACTCTGTTCTTGGTTCTCCTCTATCTTGGTACCTTTATAATTGCACCTGCTATACTCTACAAATGTCACTACCTTCCACCTTGTCTTCTAACCTTTCTCTTCTAATGCTACACCTTTCAGAGATATGCCCTGCACACCACTGTACTCTTGTATTTTTTCCCATAGAGGATACACTAGTCTCTTTTCTTCCTATACCTTTTATAGCTTCACTACATGCACTGCTTCTTTCTCTTATTGTCTTCTTTCTACCTCTATGTTAGGACATTTCCATTTATAATGTCCTATTCTTCAACATCTAAAACACTTCACTTCCTCTTCCTCTACTATCTCTTGTCTTCTCACTTTCACTTCTTCTCTTATTCTATATTATATTACCCTACTTGCTATCATCTCAAATTTATTCTAGGAAATTGGTTTCCTCTTTATCTTTTCCTTCTTGTTCCTGCAGTTACAGGCCAGGTATCCAAACTTTTTACAACATCAACATATCTTCTCTTTTCTTTCTTCTAATTTTGCCTTTAGTTTAGCAAGAGCATACTTTTGGTTGAGCAGGCTGCTTATGAGAGAATTGTATTGGGATTGAGACATTGTGTTAATGCCTCAATGGTACAGAGTGAATGGTTAATCTTACTAGCTATACTATGTCTACTGGGGTATAAGATCTTCACCTAGTTGGAGTTCTACTGCCCTATTAACTACTGTCTTAATAATAGGGTTAAACTATCATCCAACAGATGGAATCTCTAATCTAGATAGCCTCCTAAAGAGTAACTGTCAATCCTCTATGTGTACAAGTTACAATAGACCCCAATACAAGATTTATACTAAGAACAGTACAAGTATCTACTAAACACTGCTTGATTGTAAGGTCAGGTCTTAGTACTAATATCCAAGCCTAGTATTGTACTTCCACTGTCAATTCCTAACTGATTGACAAGTCTCTTTAAGTCAAGGGCCCAGCTATGTATGGAGGTGACTAGTAATTATGGTGACTACTAGTTGAGAGTCAATGAGATTATGAGAGTAAAATGAGCAAGGTCCAAGGTAGATGGTGCTCTGGATGTAGAATTAAGTTCTAGTATAGTAACTTAGTCTAAGATGACTTAATTATACTCTAAGTCTGAGTTAACAAGAAGAACTCAGTGAAGTCTCTATTTGATTCTATATACTACTTATACAACTACTACATGGTCTATGTACTACTTTCCCATATTCACCATGTGACCATGATGATGTGTGACATTATCATGTGACACTTTCCTATATTCCTTCTTTGTATAATAAGTTCAAATAAGAAAAGAAAAGAAATATAAATAATGATTTAGCTATTTTGCCAAGTTATGACATATAAGGCTTTTGAGCCTTAGGTTCTGCTTGACAGTTAGGTATGTAGTAGCCATTAGATAAGGTTTTGTATTCTTTGAGTGGTGTCTGTCCAGAAGTGTCCTTAGGATATGTTGCTAAGAGAGAGAGTCTACTCTTAGTTGAGAGCAGTTAAGTAGTTTCTTGAGGTATAGAAAGACCAGCATGAAGTCCACTATTACCTTTATGCTATATGTAGAAGATGTGTGGAAGACTCTGGTTATCCACAAGACTGTTCATTTTTGCATCTTTTAAAGGTTTTGCAGGAGGAAGTAAATTGGTGTGCCCTTAAAAAACTATAGCTAAAAACTATAAAGTGCTATGGAAAGGATATATATATAGTAGAAAAGTCTTTTAAAGAGAAAAGAAGCCCCTTGATAAGTTTTTTAAGTATATTCATTATCTTGACAGTAGATAGCACCTTGTTGGCATAGTAATGGATAAGGTTTTCATTTGGACCTCCAGCCCAGCTTGAACTCTCTACTAATTCTAAGTAGAGTTAATACTATATTGTCTGTCAGGTCACTGTGCTCTCTTTCTCTAACAGTTTTAGTATTGTCTATAGTGTACTATACTTCCTTCCTCCAATAGTTTGTCTACAATATACATAGTAAGTAGGTTGTCTGTAGTCCATTATACTTCTTTTCTCTAACAGTTTCCAGTTTGCTATACTTCCTTTCTCCAATAACTTCCAGTAGTATTGTTTGCAGTCTGCTATACTATTTTCCTCTAACAGTTTCTAGTTTACTATACTTCTTTCCTCCAATACTTTGCTCAATTTTCTACAGTTTTCTTCTAACTTTTTCTGAATTTTTTCTAGTTTTTAATGAAATTATTGTATTTTTTGAGTGAAAAAAGTGAAAAGAGAGACTGTGGGAATGATTAGGTAAATTTGACTAAGCAATAACAAAGGCCCATCATCCTATGTTTGGTCTTGCATACATAATAGATGTGGTATCTAAAGGTCAGTTTCTTGTTGAAGTAAAAATCTAGATATCTTCAGATTTCTTTGAGTGAAAGATGGAACTATTAATACTTGTAAGATCTAGAGAGGAGTTCAGGTTATTTCTGGCTCTTGAGAAGTGGAAGATTTCTGATTTTTTATGTTCTAGGACTAGATCAACTGCTGTGAGCAGATGAGAAATAATGCTATAGCTTTGTTTTAGAATGCTGAATAAGAAGATTATTGTCAACAAATAAGAGAGCCAATACTTGAAATGGATCTTTGAAATACTTGGCTTGTAGCTTAAACAGATGGAAAATAGAGACTAGATAGAGGACTGAGAGGACTAGAAACAGGACAGAACCCTACCCACCTCTTATACTTGCTAAAAAGAAAGAAGAAAAGAAATAGTTCTAGTTGTATGTAGTATACCTGTTAGTAAGGTAATTCTTGAAGAAGGTAACCATCTTGGAGTTGAAGCCTGTCAATTTGATAATATCAGAGAGTATGTTATAGTTCAAAAATAGAAAAATTTGAGTAATGTCAAATGTGATAATACTTGTTTTGAGTTTTTTTATTCTATATGAATTGCATATATGAAAAATGAACTAGTATCTGTTGTTAACCTTTGGATGATTCCACCCAGTTGGTTTGGGTACAGGAAAATTGATTAGACTGCTTGAAATTATATATATTAGCTTATAGCCTTCTCAATTAGCTTTCCAAGGGTATTTAATAGTATAATAGGACAGAAGGACTTGGGGGTATTGTATTAACTTTTGTTTGGCTTTGATAACAGAGGTAAATTGTTTAAAGTATGATAGCTAATAGCCTAGGTCAAAACATGCATCAGCTATATTCAAAATATTTGTCATGCACTCATTGTATACAACTATTCTTCTAAGGTGCTTTTAGGAAACATGGTCAGAACTAAGTGTAGAACTGTTCTTACACTTCTTGAGAACATTCTATCAGCTTGGCAGTGCTGGGCTTAGTTGTATAAGTTGTGAAGGGCATTCCATAGCTTTTTTAGTATATTACAAGAAGAGTTGTCATAATTGATGGTATCAGTGGGTGGAAGCTTTCTTTTGCATACCTAGTTTATTAAATCCTAGGGACACTTGTTGGTAAACATAATTTCCTGGATTTTATTATTGAAGAAGGTTCATTTTGCAGTCTTTGTGGTTTGTTTGAATTTTGTTTATATACTTTGGTCTCTGAAGGCTCTATATAAGTTTAGTTCCTGCTAATACTCATAATTCTACTATTTTTTAGATCTCCTATATATATAAACTTCCTTGAATAGGTTATCCCAGTATCTCTTAAATGTTGTAGCATAACATCCTTAAGATTTTTTGTATAATAAATGCTATTTGTATCAATTTAGTCAATGTCATTTGCATATCTGCTGACAAAGTCAGCTTCCTTATTGTTGTTCCTAGGAATTGTTCTTTGGCTGATGTTGATGTCTTTATTGATGATACCAATTATAATATATAGAAGAGTATGGTTAGATAGTAGTTTCAGTTCAGAAAAAATATAATGGTTGTTAAATCTAGGGTCTATACTTAATAAAAACATTAGATCTATTATTGTATTAGAGTAGACATGTCCAGGTCTAGACTATCCACAATTTCTCTAATAGTATTGGTATGTCTAGAGTAGTGGGGGCAGATTAGGTCCTAGTTATTGTCTTTGATATTAAAGTCTCTAGTCTAAATAAGTATATTATTGATGTTGAACTCAATGTTTTTGAGGTATCTCAGTGTTGTTTGATGTTTATTAAAGTATATGTTAAGAAGGAAGTATACTTGGCTTCTGTTGAAGAACGAGACTAGATCAATATCATAGTGATTAAATATATCTTTTCTGAGGAAGAACTGAAGCTTAGCTAATCTAGAATTGATGTAAGTGATAGTACATAGCTTGTTACCTTCATGACTTGGGAGCTGGATTAGTTGAAGCCATACTGGATGATTAAAGGTACTAAATATTGGCTGACTATTTTTGGATTTGTGGAAAAAAATGTGTCTGGTAAAAAACCAGAAGGGTTCTTGTATCATAATTATATCTTGTATATCTTTTATGGTTTTGAGTATAATATTCAAAAGAAGACAGTTGTACTATTATACTATTAATGAATTTTCTGTGGATTTATAACATGGGATACACTTTATACTTCTAAATTTAATATTTGAGCTTACTCTAGAAGCCTCCTACAAGTCTTTAGCCATACAAGGGAACCTTTAGAAAGGTCCC
>Ga0154004_1000223_pt1 | contig 15139 bp, 14 predicted proteins | sample TSFL088MetaG_FD_104727 | JGI IMG/M metagenome (GOLD analysis project Ga0154004, IMG submission 104727) | Attine ant fungus gardens microbial communities from Florida, USA - TSFL088 MetaG | ecosystem: Host-associated > Fungi > Mycelium > Unclassified | place: USA: Florida, Lake Talquin State... | reverse complement strand
TTTTGGACCCAGACACGAAATGCTAAAGGAGCATTCGACGCCGCGTCTCCAATTCAAGGTTCCAGCACACGAGTTTCAAGCGGAGTTCCGAAAACACCATTGGCCAAGATCAAAAATGTTAAACAAGAGCCTGCTGACATCAACTTATCTTCCAACGATGTAACAATTGTTGCTGAACTAAACAATGGGCCAGTGCTGTCCATGTCATCTCGTCGACAAGAAGCTCTAGCGTCACTACCTATCATCATCCCCGATATTGACATCAATGACGAAGATAACAAGTTCACTCGTAGCTTTATAAGTGCCGCAATCGGGGGTAATATTCAGTCTATGATTGTTCGGTATGTCAAATTCAATACTTGAAATCGGGAAAGACACTGACTGACTGATGGAAAAGAGTATCATCCAGTGGAACAGACCTTGCGAGGGGTCGAAACATTGAAGAGTATCTATGCCCGAGGTTGGATCACAATCCTTGGTGTCCCTCTGTCCCTCGGCAACACGGCTATATGTTCGTTGGCCTGGGCCGGGACAAAGATACATACACGATTCCAAAATTGTGCAATTTGTTTGTTGGAATACCCAAGTGCGGACAAAAAAGTGAACGAAACTTCAGGTATCTAGGGGTGTACAGAGTCAGTCGCGTGGAGTCATTGAATGTTTCAGAATGGGAAGGCCTTGGACAGGAGGTACGCTGTACTCGTTGATTTGAAGAGATCGTATTTGGTTTGACTGGCAGTATCTCAAATAGGTCAAGCAGAACTATGCTCAACTTACCAAAAACAAAACCAGAGACCCACGATCGAAAGACGATATTCAAGCAGCCTACGACTCTGGAGAACTCTCTATTCCTTGTGTCAGACTTGAGTGTGCGAAGTTTGACGATGAGTTGTATGCAGGGCTTCTCGCATTCCGCGCCAAGCATAGCAGTACCCAGCACAGTCGAGTTACCAAACGAACCCGCGATGATGACAATGAAGGTAACCCCCGTTCGCAACAGATCAAACGGAGTGCTGGCAACCGATTGTTGCAGAACTGATTCCATTATTAACATACCTATACCCTGACTTGCAACGTTTTGTTCTACGCCTGCTCTCATGATCTTGTTTTTTTTGGTTCATTTTTGATCGGCTTCTTATCCACTCATTTAGCAAGTTAATATTTATTTCTCGCGTGGTTTCTGTCCGACTTTGAACCGCGCTCTACTACTATCATTATTTGGATTTCCGAAGTTTCCCCAAACTGATGATATGGTGCACGAGGATTACTTATTGCCAGTTTTATGCAACGAGAACAATGATCCACATTCTCAGACATTTATTACTACGATTTACAGTATCGAGGAACATGACAATTCAAGAGTTGAAATGTACAGATGATTTGCAGCTTTCGAGAAGAATCTGAATCTGGATGAGTCATCATGTACTACTACAGTTTGCTTTTTTTCCTTGTGTGGATTCAACTGAAAGGGAAAACAATGATGATGATGACCAAGCTCGCATATCACCTTGATCAAGGTGATCGCTGAGATCAAGCTTCCTTCCCGTCATGCCCGGTAGACTCAAGAAACACAATCCACTTAAGAACCCGGGTTGGCTTACACCGTCTATCAAGTAGATCCAGACGTCTTATATTCCTTCTCACTCAGAACGCCCTTACCTTGCTCTCGGGCTTGAAGGCTCGGCGAACAAGCTCGGCGCAGGCGTGATCAAACATTCCGAGGCTGGTGCAGCATCTGTGCTCTCAAATGTTCGACACACGTATATTACGCCTCCAGGAGAAGGATTTCAGCCCCGCGATACGGCTCTCCACCATCGTGAATGGGCGCTTCACGTTATCACTGATTCCTTGGAGAAGGCTGGCGTATCTATTCACGATGTCGATTGCATCTGCTTCACTCAGGGTGAGTATTTTGTAGACTAGATGTAACCTTGTATTGCTCACTGTGCTTGAACACAGGTCCTGGAATGGGTGCACCTTTACAATCTGTTGCACTGGTGGCTCGCACGCTGTCGTTGTTGTACAACAAACCCTTGGTTGGTGTAAACCATTGTGTTGGGCGTGAGTCACAGTTCTAGCAGGTAGTCTGATCGCCCTTTTGATGGCTCAACAGATATCGAGATGGGTCGGGAAATTACCGGAGCGGACAATCCCGTTGTCCTATACGTCTCCGGTGGCAACACCCAGGTGATTGCATATTCTCGACAGTGTTACCGAATTTTTGGCGAGACCTTGGATATTGCTGTCGGCAACTGCCTAGATCGTTTCGCCAGAGTGATCAATCTGAGTAATGATCCCAGCCCCGGTTACAATATAGAGCAAGCAAGCAAAAAGTAAAGTGCATTCATGACTGTCACCGAGTTTACACTGACAAGAGTCCTCATATAGAGGGACGCGACTGGTCCATCTGCCTTATGCAACAAAAGGAATGGATGTCAGTCTGTCTGGAATCCTGACGTCTGTAGAGGCTTATACGCTGGATAAAAGGTTTCGTCCCGACGGTCAGCCACGGGATGAGAATGACATTGACATCATCACCCCTGCTGATCTGTGTTTCTCTTTGCAAGAAACGGTTTTTGCAATGCTGGTTGAGATCACAGAACGGGCCATGGCGCATATTGGAAGCAAGGAGGTTTTGATTGTCGGAGGCGTTGGCTGTGAGAGCACTTGTTAATGCTTGTTCGAGTACAATCCAACTATGACTTTGGAACAGGCAACGAAAGACTACAGGAAATGATGGGAATCATGGCTCAAGAGAGAGGTGGTCAGGTGTTCGCGACTGACGAGAGGCGAGTGTTTTCTGGTCGAGTTGATGTTTACAAATGAATGAGGGATAGGTTCTGCATCGATAACGGTATTATGATTGCCCAGGCTGGCCTCCTAGCGTATAGAATGGGCCAAACAACCCCCCTCGAGAAGACTAGTTGTACACAAAGGTGGGATAAATTTGGTTCTTATGACATCAGTCTTTTTTATATCATTGGTAGGTTCCGAACCGATCAAGTACATGTTGCATGGAGGGCATGAGACAGTCATATGTAAACCTTCCATACCGCTCGGAAGTGACATTTGTCTGATAACCGAGGTATATGCGTTGATCAACACAATTTTCAGAAACAGCTCATTGCATATATTGTATAGTATGTACGCATAGGCCGTCTCTCCTGCAGTTTGTTCATGAGTTGTTCATACAGAATTGTCTACGTATTTTTGAATGAATTGTGAGCCCAAAGAATCCAAATCACGGGAAACTTCATCGAACACTTTCCACCACCATTCATGCAGAATACCAAAATGCAATGCGTTTACATCCGGATTTTTCCTGGACGTCCATGGTTTATCGGAGAAGATGTAATGGACGCACCGCACTTTTTCATCATCCCATACGTCTGGGTGGACAGTTCGAAGCATTCTCAGCGCGTTATATTCCCATGATATAGGCTTCCACTTCCCTGCATAAACTTCGGAAAGTAGGTCCTGGTCCGGAAAAACATAATTCGTAAGATTGCGAGCGGATGTGATCAACTTGAAGAGTTTATTGGCCTGTTCCTTGGAAGGAGTGAGAACGACTAATCCGGAATTAAGTAGGCTGTGTGCGCGAGGCGCATTGGGGATCTTTCTATCCAATGTGGCGTTGATCTGGACATAGGAAGAGTATGCACAATTTTCGGGTGTCCTGTTGTTGAAACAGCTTGAGCTGACAACACCTGAGGCCATGGATGTCTGTCTCGCGTACCAATCTACCGGATAATGCTTGAACTTGCGGGGATTGCAAGCACAAACGTAAGTGGCAGCAATTTGGTCCTCAGCCAGGTCGAGGTCGAAAAGGTCATCCATATTGCGCCTGATCAACATGTCACAATCCAGTAAAACAATGCGCTAGAAAAACACTAATGAGAGGAGAGAGTCTCAGTCAGTCAGTCAATTCCTCTGACCCGAAACTCAAGCAACTCAAACGCCCTGCTCGCCAAGTCAGGTCTCCACCACAAGAGTGGGTCTTAGTTTGTACTGACCTCAGTTTCGTCCATGTATCAACGAATCGGTCCTCGCAGAGCTGCTCTCCGGAAGCAGACAGTGGATAGAGTGATTGAATCTCCCTCAAAACTATGCCGCTCTTTGTCAGGATATCTCTGGCATCCTGGGAAACTGAGGGGGTGACCATCACTACAAGGGGATAGCGAGAAGCTGTGGAACGCAAGCTATAGAAAAGGACCAAAACTCCAGGTAGATATGATATTGTCGTGATCAAAGTGACGTATGCGCAAGGGGCGTCCTTAGCCATGAAGAAAGTGAGGAGATACGGAGTCACTTAGCAGGTCTCATTTCGCCTGAAGCATCTCACACGTGGGACAACCAAATGATTAACAAATGATCAACGAATGATCGTGCCGGATGATCAAATTACCTAATTATTTATTTTTAGATAATCAGCATCATTAGTGACAAACAACAAAAGAGAATTGAAAGCACTGGGAAAGCTATGATTCTTGCTCTCACTTGGCCATTAGTCTTCGTTCAGGAATACTTCCTTGTGTCTGTGAATAATTCTATCATGAAACAGGTAAAATAGGTAACGGAATGACTCAGATCTGAATCAAATCCAAGAAGCATGACACATAGTCAATCAATGCATTAATTAATTTGTATTCATACTATTCTAGAATAGGGGAAATTAATTTACAATGTAATTTTACAGGAGTAGATAATTCAAAGTATGGAAATAGAAGAATTCAATAAATAAAAAATAAAAAGAAATAGTAAAACTGGAAATTTGGTATATGACAATGTACACATTTTCCTATGCAATTTACCAGGTCTACACACAGATTAACTATAATTCATACATAAAAAATGCTTATCTGAGTATTAAATAAATATTAGGACCTGGTTTTGTACAACTAGGCTAGTTGGTTTTGCTCATCTAGATATCGAATAATATATTAGACCTGGTTTTCTACAACCAGGTTTAAAGTATTAATATTATCTGATGTTAAGATGAGCAGAACCCAACTAGAACAGCCTAGCTTTTTTTCAAAAAAAATCATCAATTTATTACGCGGGGCTCGGTGGCAGTCCGCGGTAGCTACGCAAAGTACTTAAATAGGGAAGAGAGAAAGAGGCTAGGTGACGCAGGCATAGGTTATATTACATATCGGTGTATTGTGGGTAGGACAGCCTAGTTGTAGTTGTAAAAATCTGATGCTTATACATGCCAAATAAATCATTGCCTATATGTACCTCTTACAAATCTATTTGGTACCCATTTGATGTGCCAATATGTGCACATCTTTCCCAAATAAACATCACTCCTAATATAGGAACCATACCAGCAATAAAAGGCAAGTAAATCAAAACGTCCATTCTAGGCGATTATGCACTTTTTTCGCTTCCCATTATCTTTGTCTTTGTTAGGTGGAGGAGGGTTTACTTCAAAAAATTGTTAAGGACGTATTTCTGAAGTTGGTGCTCAATCTTACAGACAGCCCTGATTGCCTCATCGAAAACTGTCTTAAGTCCTTTCTGAGTTAGTGCAGAGCACTCAAGATACTTTACGGCCCCAATGTCACGGCCCATGGCAACGCCTTGCGAGTATGTGATGGGTGACATACGCCTGAAACGTGTCAGCAGGCCTGTCAAATTTGGGCAGGTTCTTGACACTTACCGGTCTCTCAGCTTCTCAATTGTCTGCTGGTCTTCGCGAAGATCAAGCTTGGTGCCTACAAGCACGATTTGGGTGGATGGGGCATGGTGTGTGATTTCAGGATACCACTAGAGCGCTTTAGTAGGTATACAGATTAGAAGTAAGATACAGACTGACTTTTGTCTTGACGTTCTCATAGCTCGGGGGACTGACAAGGGAGAAACAGATCAAGAAAACGTCCGTCTGGGGGTATGACAATGGTCGGAGGCGATCATAATCTTCTTGGCCAGCAGTATCCCATAAACCTAAAGATATGGTCTTTCCATCTACCATAACCGTTGCCGAGTAATTGTCGAAAACTGGTTTTTGGGGTTCAAAATGAGCTCAAAATTCTTCTTTGCTCAGCTTACCAGTAGGAATATATTCTCCCTTATCACAGAAATTAGCTTGATGGTCAAAATGAAAACAGAAGCACGCACCGGGAAAGCATTGGTAGTATATGAGATCAGCAAACAAGTCTAAACCTCTCAACACCTGTTCACTGTAATCAACGCTGGGAGAAAACCAACCTTTCCTACAGCACCATCCCCTACCACAACACCTGATAGGGCGGTCATGAGTTAACCCAAGTTTTTATCAGAGAGCACATACATTTGATAGCTTGCATGTTGGCCCTGTTTCGAAAGATTTATGAAATTGTGGTCTAGTTCGAGATATCGCTCTATGCAATGAGATGACAATGCAACATATGCATTTCAGCAGGCTTCCTCGAGGAATGAAACTGAACGAGTACCTGTGTCTCTTTTGCTAAAAAATGGATAGAGCTGAGGAGAGGGATGATGTGTTTTGGGTAGGATGGGGATAGTAGAGCTGTGTCTGAATATGGCGCTGGCAGCTATTTTTCTCACGCATGCTCCCTGCACGCCGCACTCGTACTCTTTCTTTAACCTTCCCACGCGCAACACCACGCGCATCATGTCGAAGTAGAGCTATGAATACATGTACAAGTACACAAGTCGTTTCGACATTTGACCAAGTCGACTGATACCGTAGATTAAAACGAGACAACGAGACAACTCTTGAAAACAAGTATCAACTAAAGCACAATTGGTCATGGGTGTGATGACAAACCTTCAGTTAAAAATTACCAGAAAGTAGAACCAGAACTTCAAGATAGGTAAGCAAATGCGTTAACAATAAATAGTTCAAAAATGTCTATTCTCTGAACGAAAGCCTCCTCTTCTTCGACGGGGGCTCAGAGGGTGACTGCTGAGGGTCATGCTTATGTATTAAGTCATCAGAGTACTTGTTGTTTAGATCTTCCGTATCGCCAAAGCTGGAGGAAGAGTCGGCATACATGTTGTCACCCTCGTCGTCAGACGTAACCTTACGAGTAAGATCAAAAGGCTCGAGAAGACCAATGCCTAGACCCTTCGTCTCTGCAGAATTACGGATGCGGAGGACCGGACTCTCAGCTTCAAGTGCACGTTTGACTGGACTTGGGCGTTCAGCTCCGCCGGACGAAAAGATTGAGTGGAACGGATCATTCAGTTGACCAGATAGCAAGGAGCTTCCTGAGAACCAGTCATCGGCCAACTCAGACGTCAACCGCTTCTTTGATCGGTCAAGATCTCTACCGAGAGGTGACTCCTCGATTCGATGTCGAAGGCGAGTGAATTCAGGCCGGTTCGCAAGAGGTGAGCTTCCAATCCGGCTTTTACTGAGGCGTGCATGACTACTGGAACTAAGTGCTAGCCTCATGCTGCTGAGGGGCGTTTCTGGTCGAACAAAGCGAGAAGTGGACGAGGTAGATGATGAGGAGTAAATAAGTGGACTACTTCCAAGGATAGGAGAGCCCTTCACCAATGGACTGGCGGCGTTGCGGACAAGCATACTCAGAGATAGCTCGCGAGTTTGCGAGTGTAACGGATGGCTTGGACTTGGAAAACGCCATGGCTGGTCCGAGGGCAGCGGGGGAGGGGAATGGCGGAATGATGGCGTCAATAAAGGATCATAAGGGGATGGTGGAACAAGAGGAACGGAAATTGGAGGCGTCGGGGGAATTTTCTCAATTGAAAAGTTACCTGCATCAGAAGATGAATGTGGTGTGAGAGGAGGGGTCATGGAAGGACCACTAGAGGGCTGTCGATTGCAGGCTTGTAAATTTGTTTTAGGCCGAAGGCTTGAACTAGAAATCTTATCTTTGGCTGATTCCTCGTTCACGTCTACTGATGGCGGCGTCGAGATTGAAGAACGAAATTTAGATTTTTGTGCCGCAATTTGTGGTACAGTGCCTGGGGTAATTTCGAATTTGAGATTAACAAGAGTATCGTGCCCGTCTTCACGGCCCCTACTCGAGACTTGTTTATTTTCCTCTGTAAAAAAACCGTCACTCTCATTTAACTAGAAGAACAAAAGTGACGCACTGTTTGAAGATCTGCCCCGAGGGCGATCAGAGCCATCTCGATCTCGGCGATTAGCCATTGCAATTTTATGTTTCTCGAATACATGCCGTCGCCACATACTCTTGGCATTTACACCTGCATACTGGCGTCTACAGAACGTGCAGCGCAGGCGAGGTTCCTCTCCCTTGATCCATCCTTCAGCACCTTTTCCCTTGAGATCCTTTTTCTTGGCGGGACACCAACCTCTAGGCGGCTCGAGAATGGGAGGATAGGCAATAGCGTGTGAGTTTGTGTTATTATCATGAACGAAGTCTTTTGGATCAAGGAACCACTCCGAATTGTCAGTCAAAACTTGAAAAGTAAGTCCATCTGGATGGTGATCTGAGTTTGGGAAAGTGGTGAAGGGAGGGTGGATAAATATGACATTCGGATCGGAAGGATGAGGATCCATGCCCGCGGGGACAACAAGAGCATCATGATAGCGGCTTTGATTGCGGGAGTACTGAAAAGGTTTGATACGACTGTCGGAGAGATGTGAGTGGGGTGTGTAAGGACGAGGCTGAAATGAGGAAGCGGCAGGAGCAAAAAAATCATAGTCAGACAAGGTGCTGGCATGTCGCTTGAGGGATTCGATCGCGCTTGGTTCGGGAGAAGGAGGAAGAGATGGCGCTGAGAATGTCTTGGCAAGAGGCGCAGAACTCGCAGCTCCCGTCATGATAGAAGATTGCTAGGGAATCGCTGGTGGTCGGGTTAGTGAAAAGTGTTATAGACTGAATTTGATCGATGCTAAAACAAGATGGAGAGAGGAAGAGAGGTCCGGGGTGCCACGTCGAGACGGGGGAATCAAAGCGTTATTGGGGGATCGGGATGAGTGTTATATTGTGCCTTGTTTACTGCCTCGAGGTGTCTAGTTGACACGCCACGACGCGTCCATCACATGACAGATTGACTCATATTTTCAACAAATGTATACCAACTACAAGGCGAGAGATATATAGCTGTAAACAAGTTGATCGCAAATCCACTAGGGGAAAGACAAAGACACACCCCGCAATCATAACTAAACCCCCAATAGGGGTGACAGGACCAAGAACCTTGAACCTGCGTCCACGTTAGTCCAAGCCGACTAAACTCATTGAACTTGCCGTTCTCGGGCCAACACCAATGCTATGATACTGGATGAGAAGATAGCTCCACCTGCAGCGATAGCAGGTGCAGCAAACCTGTGCACCGAGAAGCGAGGGTGAAGAGATACCAACAGAAGGCCTAGGCCGTTATAAATCTACCGACATCCATGAGGATTGCGAATGCGAGAGGGATGGATTTCTTACCGCAAAGGATGCTGCAGTATTCCATGCGTGCAGATTCTCCTGAGTAATATCGGGTCTACGGCGCAATCCGTGTGCTTTGGATTATTTTAGACAATGTCTTGGATCCGATCTCAAAGACTCACTTCCCAATGCACCTGCCATCATACCAGCTGTAACTATCCGTAGCTGAGAGCAGTAATCATGATCACTACGAGAAAACCTCACTAAAGATTGCACCTGTCTTCCATGCCCAGTTGGAGCGAAGAGCATGAGAAATGAGGGGTGTTGTCATTTTGTAGGGAATCAAGTGTTAACAATGAAAAACACAGCATAAGACCTGAGGACAAAGCCTCAAAAGTGTGGGAAACCGAAAGATGTTAGGTGGATGTGAATGCAGTCAAAACTAGATCTGCGTCCCTGAGGGTCCCTGAGGCCAGGATGACTTCATTCTCCCTTTATTCTACTCAACTCTCTGTTCTCCCTAGCCACCTTCCCTGGGGTAGCATTTTCATCCTATAAATCTCCTGTCCTACTTGGTGTCCTGGTCTGCTCTCTACAAAAGCCATTGTAAGGTCATGAACTCGAATTTCACCCCCTTCTAACCTTGGAAAGAGCCCAACTTCCATCAGTTCTGTTGATAAGGAAGCTTGTATATCACTCCACAGTGATGCAACACTATGATGTGAGGTTATTGGTACTTTTTTGGAGGTTGGGTACTGCTAAATGATAGAAAAATAGACTCAGCGTCTCCTCTATAGTAAACGACTGAGGGTTACTACGAGAGGTCAAGCATATTTATTTACTACTGGCCCATCCTTAAGTTCACGACTGCTCACTAAGGTTAACCTATCACTTCATATGTGCATTCTGACATGTCTCGATCCATACCCTAATCTCTGATCTCCTTCCTCGGATTGCATAAGTGCGTCAGTTCCTTCCGACACTAAGGTACTCTCTTTTGAGTATGAGAACATACCCCAATTATTACCATTTCTGACACAGCTATTACTTGTAATTTATCATGCAATTTGACTTGGTATGTCACACTGCTGTTTTCTTTTTGGAAAAAATCAACAATCTATTACATGGGGCACGATGGCAGACCGTGGTAGTTGCGCCCCGTGTCACACTGCTGTTATAGTGAATTGTTTTTTAATAACAATTATTGCAATAAGCTTGGCATTTAACTCACCAGATCTACTGTTGATAACAATGTGAGCATTCCAGCACATTGTCCCCATGCCACACCATGTGAGGCTGAAATTTTCCGCTTACACCACTCAAACAACGTGCATAAATATCAGTCCTACATTGACCAACTGGGTTCCAGCTCAACCCCACTCGCTAGATCACCAATATGGTAGGAACTCAAGAACCAACATGTAAGGGCAAGGTCGCCCTTGATTCCGCCTTTTTACCATATAGGAAGTTATCTTGGGTGGACGAGCAATCTAGAGAGATCAAAAAGTGACATGTTAGTAGCTTGACAGGTGACTTGACAAATCAGTTGACACATCGACAACATAAACACGACTTGTTGATCGTCGTATGATGCATCACTTATCCAAAATGCTGAATCTTGGCTTGTTCATTCCCACGGTCCAATGAGCATTTCATGCCTCAAACCAGAGTTGCCGTCTTAGGCCCCTTGGGTACATATACACATGAGGTGAGGCATTGTTCCATATTTGACAAGCTTCTTTTTAAATGGCTCATAGGCTGCACATGAGATTTTTGGTGAATCTGTGGCGTATGAAGAGCTGAGGACGATTCCGGGTATGAAACCAGATCTGCCCCGTTTCAACATCGCAGCTAACTGCATGTTTAGATATCTTAAAAGCAATTCAGGAGACTGTGCAGATAGGGGTGGTTCCCCAAGAAAACACGATATATGGAAACGTTATTGAGACATATGACTGTCTTCGTCATCTCAAGTGTGGTTTCGTGAAGGGAGAGATCACTTTGCAGATTCAGCATTGCCTCCTAGTACTAAAGGGGGTCAAATTAGAAGATGTCGACACGGTGTTGAGTCACGAACAGGTGCGTTTGTTGTCTTGGGAATTGTTAGTTCTCAACAATGTTCATGTGAGTGCTAATACTTTGTAAGGCCCTGGGGCAGTGCCAGGAGTTCTTATATGCAAATCTACCGAATGCAACTTTTGTCCAAACCCCATCAACTGCATCTGCTGCCCAGAAACTGTTAGATAGTCCTCGGAATTGTGCTGCCATCTGCTCCAAGGTCTGCGCCAAAATTTTCGGTGAGCTTGAAATACTGCGAGAGGGGATTCAGAGCATGTCAAGTATGTTCGCTATTACATCTCCGAAGTTCGTTAAATAACTCGTAATAGATAACTTTACTCGATTCTACATCGTTGTCCGGGACCAAGAGGTACAATTCCCCACAGCAGCCCTGCCTAGAATTGAGGGGCGCGCCCTAATTCGGTTGTGGACTCCAGAGAAACAATCGCTCAAAGATGCGATTCGATGCTTTGCATCATCAGATTTGATTATTGTACATATCGATCGCAGGCCTTCTGGTGACTTGCCATTCCGAGATGTATACTTTATAGAAGTGGCAAGTGTATCGGGGTCTATGGACTTGCTTGAACGATCTCAGGCGATCGGGTTATGGTCTGCTGCAGTCACAGGTGTAATTCACCCAATCAGGAATATGGGAGGAGAAGTAGATCTAATTGGCTTGTGGTAGCGCTTGAGACCGTTGGGCATTTATTGATTGAGAGCGATAAACTATGCAGTACATATCTCCACAGTGAACAGACTCCGTTATGAAGTCTGCTCGATAAGTATCTTCGCATTTTCCGATCGAGGAGATATGTAATGTTTGAGGTAACTGCAGCAAGAGGCAATCAACCTGAGTTTTGGTCGCTCGAAAGGCAAGTGCATCAACAACCTGGTTAAATTTGACATATAGACAATTTTAGGTTTAATGGCCATTTTCATCGATCGCTTTGGTTATGTTATACGTTGCCAATAGGGAGACCACGACGATCCAGATGATATCCATCCCAATGAACCTGCCAGGGCATGCACTGTGCAAGAGGGGGGGGCAGTAAGACGCTGGGCACGGCATAAGAGACGAGGACACCAAGAGCAAGGAACATTCGCCATACCTTTGGTTTTTTTTCTCCGGCATTTAATCCTTGTCTCATACCACCACATGGCTCTCATCACCCCCTTTTCTCTCAAGGACATCGTCAGTCCTCAGTTCCACCAGATCTCTTTTCCTGCAGAAACGTACATCAAGTCTGAGCTAAATATCAAATTAGACAAGGGTCCTCTACTCTCTACATAAACCTCCGTTTGCTCACATCATTCCAGACGATCAGATCTGCAGGCTCTTCCTCACTCCCGCAGGTTGCCCCCTCGGCCCTCTCCACTGTCCACTGCGTCACACAACACCGTCTGCCCAGAACTTCCAGCCCCCAAAACCCCTGCCCACTCATCCACGCGAACGAGAGCGCGTCTCTACCGTCTGCAAACACTGGCTTCGTGGTCTCTGCAAAAAGGGTGATGCATGTGAATTTCTTCACGAATACAACTTGAGGCGCATGCCGGAATGCTACTGGTTTGCAAAGTATGGCTATTGTTCTGCCGGTGACGAATGTCTCTACGCCCATCCCAAGGAACGCAAAATCGAGTGTCCGGACTACAACCGCGGTTTCTGCAAATTAGGTCTGTGGTTTTCATTATACTGCGGTCCTGTCCCTTCATTTTGGGTTCACAAGGTCCTACCTGTCCCCGCAAGCATGTTCGTAAAGTAGCTTGTCAACTTTATCTGACTGGCTTTTGCCCCCTGGGGCTCGAATGCCTACGTGGCCAGTACGTATATCTCTTTTTCCTCCTTGCCCAGTCCATCCATAGCCTACTAGCCCCAAGCCCAGCCTCCCACCATCAAGCGCCTATGAACCTCCTCCCCCTCCTTCCACACGTGACCTGGGGCCGCCTCCCCCAGGCTTCGCTAGATATGCCGACCTTGACAAAGCTCCAGGCCTAGCTACTGGTCCTTCTGGCCAGCCTCAGATGCCTCAACGAAGAGACCCTAACGAAGTTACTTGTTTCAAAGTATGTTTCTTTTTGACCGCTCTTTCATCCTGTCTCTCATCGAAGTTCCTCCTTTGTAGTGTGGCGAAAAGGGCCATTATGCTAATCACTGTCGTAATAGAAATGTTCCTGGAAATCGTGGCGGGACAGAAAGAGTTCGACGATATGGAGGTGATGACTGAGGGGCGTAGTAAGGCAATCTTCCACCCAAACTCCAAGGCTATGTCCTTAATGTGGTGAAGGACAACGCAGTATCTTAATCCAGTCTTCTTTTCTCGAGTGATATCTCCTCCGAGAAATCAGGACCAGGCTGGAAAGCAACCTATATCATAAAACCTGAATACATCACTGATTATAACACCGTGTTGTCAAGTCAAGTCGCTCTTCCCCATTGTCATACATCATCTCGCTTGTCTCTATGTGCTCAATAAGCACGGATACAGATAATTTCTCCGCTTGCATCATGAGATTGCAACTCACTCTTTGTGACATGTAACTTAGTGGCTTAATGTAATTGATCTAGGTTAGAATTCCTGATCACATCACTCCACTGTCATTCTGGTTCCATCTCTTTTACATCACCATGGGCTGGCAGAAAACGTTTACATTATCTCAGAGGTCTAAGGGATGCCATCTTGTCACAAATGAGATTGCTTCTCAGATCCAAGAAGGCCTCCGAAATGTTCAGGTTTAGATCGGTTTTCCTATGTCCTTCTCTTGATGCTCAATCGGCTGGTGTTAGGTTGGCATGCTCTTCCTTTTCATGTATGTTCGGTAGTCTGCTTTTAATAAAGATATATTCTGAGCATTTTTAGCCAGCACACCTCCGCTGCTTTGACTATCAATGAGAACTATGATCCTGGTATGATAGTCACTTCTCTCTTCGAATTCGGTGAACGTACCAGTTACTTCCAGATGTAAGAAAAGGTAAGCACTTGGCTTTTCTTGTCCAAGCCTGCATCCTCAGTAACACCGCTTACGTCTACCGGACACAGATATGAATATGGCTCTCGATAATATGGTTCCAGAGTCTCTTGACTGGCGGCACACTGATGAGGGGCCTGAGTGAGTGAACACTGTTGAATCAGTTAAATCGATCAATGACCTCGGCTGTGTAGCGACTCGTGAGACTTGATACAGTTTTTCCCCAGAAAACCAGTTGCTCACCATTGCATCAAGTGTTTCTCATACCAAGACATCTCTTGTCGGAACATCTCTGTCAATTCCCATCACCAATGGTCGAATGAATCTCGGAACCTGGCAAGGTTGGTACTGTATCCGTTGCCATCGTGGCCCTTAAACATGCACATGCAGGAATTTATTTGACAGAGTTCAGGTATATGCCTCATTCCAGACGCATCGTGGCAACAATTCTGTAAGCTGTCTGTCTGTCTCTTTTCAAAGTCATCTCATGAGGCCTTCAGATCATAAACCATCCAAGCGCTGTTCTGAAATTGTCAAAGATGGCTGTCACATGTAAAAAAATATTTGGAGGAAAGCTCAACAGGTTGCGGATATTCTTGTGCGAAGTCACTATGGAATCTTGGTTGATTCGAACAGTAACATATCCTCCCAGAAGCCATGGAAACGATGATGATCAAGTGTATTCTGGTTGCCTTCTACTTTGTGACCACCACATACAAAATCGAGGATATATACTCCAGTACTCAAATGTCGCATTCCCACCGGAAGATAGAGTAATCTAAGTCAGCAACGTAAGC
>Ga0154004_1000219_pt1 | contig 15236 bp, 17 predicted proteins | sample TSFL088MetaG_FD_104727 | JGI IMG/M metagenome (GOLD analysis project Ga0154004, IMG submission 104727) | Attine ant fungus gardens microbial communities from Florida, USA - TSFL088 MetaG | ecosystem: Host-associated > Fungi > Mycelium > Unclassified | place: USA: Florida, Lake Talquin State... | reverse complement strand
TACTGGTGACGTTTGGGATGACTTGAAAGGTCGGATGTATCCTTTCCTCAACTGATCCTTTACAAATACTTGTACTTCTTCTCTTTCTTCCCTCAATAATAAGTATACCTTTCCCTTTTTCAGTATGAATCCTTCTTTCAACTCTATGGTATAGTCCCAGATCTTTCACACTGGTATTCTTTTTAACTTCTTTTTTCTGAATACTTTCTCCTACTTCCAAAACCTTTTGGGCACCAATCTTCTTAATGTTTCTTTGTTCTCGTTCTTCTCCACTTTCTTTACTTCCTTCTTTTTCTCTTCTTGCTTTTTCTTTCCACATATAGGCAGATAACATGTCATTTCTACTTTTCCTTTTTCCCAATCTATTTCTGGGTTATAGACTGCTAGCCATAGCATTCCCAGTATCATCTCCATTTTTCCTAAATTACACATATTCATTCTTACTCTTTCCACATGTTCTTTGAAAAACATATTGCATTCTACCTGGTGCGTTATAGCTCCCCCTGCATTTACTGTTCCATTCACATTTCTAACTAATAGGGGGTTTTTTAACTTTTCCATTTTAAACCCCTTTTCTCTGGCAAAGGTTGTATCTATGAATAGATCTGTTACCCCGCTATCTAGCAATGCTTTTACTACTACCCCTTTATGGCTTTCCAACTTTTCTAGTCCTATCTTCATCCAGACTTCTCTTAGTGGCTGGAGTGTGCACCGCATATCTCTCACTCTCTCAGCTGTATTGGTGAATTTTAATTTATTGCCCAGCTTTTCTGGGCACAATACACTGTACAAATTATTGAAGGCCAGCCAAGAGCTTACTGTTCTCCACTTTCTTTTGCCAACTCTTGTGGTGTTTTCACTACCCTCTCTTTGTATCTTCCCCAACAATTTTTGACTATATGGCCCCATTTTCCACACACAAAACATGTTCTATCCCCTCCTCTTTCTCTACCTACATCTATTGTATTGGGGTCTTTTTTTAGCCCTGGTTGACTTCTATTCTAGTATCCTCCTCTATTCTGGCCTCCATGTAATCTGTTCCTCTCTTCCTCTATAAGATTCTTCTCCCAAGCCCCCTCTTGGTTGCATATTTCCCTGTGAGCACACTGTGTTTTTCTCTAGCATTCTTTCCTCTGCTCTGCTCTGTCTCTGATTCCTGTCTAATCTCACTGCCCTTTCCTGCTATTTTTCTATCATACTAGGAGAAGTTTCTACCTCTATTAGTTTTCTTTTCAGTATTCTACTTAGCCCCCTTTTGAACTCCTCAATGAGGAATCATCCCTTGTAGCTATTTCCTCTAGCTACCTTCCTAAATTCCTGGATGTATTCATCACAAGTTCTCCTTCCTTGTTCAATTGTTCTCAGCTGCTCTATCTTTCTTTTCTCCTCCTCTGTCTCTCCAAACTTATTCCTCATCTTTCAAAATAGCTCTTTTACAGTTTCTACTTCTGACTCTCTTTTTGATAATTCATCCAACAGATTGTCCTTCCATGCCTCTGCTACCCCTCCCTGTACATAGGATAGCACCCAGGCCATCTTTGTTGCTTCTGGCTTCTCTATTATTCTCATGCTCAAATACAAATGAGCTGCATTAATAAATGTGCTCACTTCTTCTATCCTTCCACTGAATAAGGGAGGTTTGGCTACCTCTACTTTGGCTCCTCTATTTTGCTATAATAAGATGGCTATCTGTTGTTGCAGGCTGGCAATTAGGGTGAGGAGTTGCTTCTTCCTGGTGGATAGAGCCTGTAGTACAGGGACAATGGGTTATTCCATGGGTTGCTGCTGTTGTTGGGACATACATGATGGCAATGATAATGATAATGATTTCTCGTAAGAGAATGAGCAATTTTCTTTGTCTGCACTTATAGCTAACTACCAACTAAGAAGGATAAAATAGTATTATCTCTAAGAAGGGAATCTCTAAGCTAGATAGGCCTTTAGAAGGTTTCTGTCATTCCCTTGCATAAACTGATCACAATAGACCAGTAGCATAGAGCTGATAGTAAAGAAACTAAATATAAGCCTACTCGGTATAAAGGTCAGGTCTTAGGCAAGGACACAAGCTTTGTCCAGGCCATCTACCCACTGTCCCTAACTGACAGTGAAGTTTTCTTTATAGCTAGGGCCTGCTATCCAAGATGCTTATGAGCACTGTGCTCACTAGCAAGGGAAATAAGAGAGTAAGTGGGTGGTAAGGCCGCTAGGTATGAGATCACTATTGGGTATTAAGTTCTTATATTATCAATAGGCAGTGAATGTTCTTAGTGATTATCCTAGATGGATGTTTAAGAAAAACTTGATAGAGTTCTTTGTTGGATTGGACTACTACTTATACTATTCTTACAATAGCTGTACTACTATTAGTCCATAGTTATATGTTCTTCCAGAATGTTCCATGATCACTTAACCTTGTCATGTGATCTGATTACCTAAGTTCCTATACTGTTTATATCTTAACCCCTTTATACAATTAAGTGCTTGAATACATAGGAACCTATTTCATTTTTGGGGCTCTCATAACAATTGAGTTCTCTTTGTAACTCTCAAAGACTTAGCTGCTGAGTCAACTTGACTTAAGTCGCACAATAGAAGAACTTGATATCACTTCTTAGATACTATTTATCTTGAGCTTTGTCTACTCTTTTACTCTCATATTATTTTGACCCTTGACCAGTGATTATTGTGATTACTGGTCATCTTTATACACAGCTGGGCCCTTGGCTTAAGCGGACTTGGTAGTCAGTTAGGGACTGCTGGTGGCAGTGCAATACCAAACCCAGATATCATATTCAAGATCTGACCTTGTAATTGGATAGTATTTAGTAGACTACTTGTACTCTTTCATTTTATCAATCTTGTATTAGGGGTCCATTGTGATCTATATACATAAAAGAATAGCAGTATATTCTTAAGAAGCTGCTTAGAGTAGAGATCCTTTTCTAAGTGATAGTGTAACTCTAGTACTAGGACAGTAGTTAGTAAGGCAGTAGATGTCTGGCTGGATAAAGATCTTGTGTCCCAGCAGATGTAACTTAAGTAAGATCAAAATCTTTTGCTTCAATCTTAAGACATTAATACTATATCTCAACAATAATATAATAATCTCCTGAGCAATATGCTTAAAGAAAAGCAAGCCCTCACTTTACTAAGAGCATAGTTGAAGGGAAGAAGAGAAAGAGAATATTGGAGCTATAGGAAGTTTGGGCACCTGCTCTGTAACTGTAGGACAAAAAAAGAAGAGAAGAAGAAGAAAAGAGAAAAACCCCAAAATAGATATAAAATGTTGGTAACTAGAGTAATGCAGTATAAAGTGAGAGATAAAGTAGAAATAAGACAGTAGGAAAGAGTAGAGAAAGTAAAGTGTTTTAGATATTGAACACCATAAATGGGAATGCCCAAATATAGAAGTAGAAAAACAGAAGGGAAAAAGTAAGTAGACAGCACATGTAGTTGGTCTACAAAAGGTACAGAAATACTATAATAAGAGAAGTATACCTCTAGAAGAGGTGCTTCTATTTGAGAGAGGATGGATCATAGAGAAGATAGTAGCAACCTATGTAGAGTATAGGGGATATAAAGGCAAAGAGGTTCAAACCCATGAAAACTAGAGACAAGAGTTTCTTCTTAAAAGACAAGTAAAAAATATGTAGTATAATCTTTGCCAAGAAGTATAGAACTGGAAAGAGTAAGAAGCAAGAAGGGAAGAGATGACAAGGGTGCAGTATATAAAGTATGGAAAAAAGGATGTAATAGAAAAAAGAGTATGGAAACAAGAACAGAGAGAGATTCTGTATCTGGAATATAGGATAGAAAAGAAAAAACTATAGTAGAATTGGGGAGTGGTAGTATATTCTATAGAGGGAAAGGTACAGCAGGGCAGCACACAGACAGGAGTTCCAAAAAGTACAGTACAAGAGGGGGACAAGCAAAGAGATATCAGAAGAATGTTCAAAATATTAAGAAAAGTATGGCTGAATATTAGAGTAGAGAAAGTGGATACACATAAAGGTATAACAGTGAAAGCGCTCTTGGATAGTGGTGCAACAGGAATGTTTATGAATAGAAAGATGATAGCAAGAAATAGATTTAAGCTACAGAAGTTAGAAAGACCTATAGTAGTAATAAATATATATAGTATGAATAATAGTAAAGAAGCAATTACATACCAGGTAGAGGTAAATATGTACTACAAAAGTTATGTGGAAAGAATAAGAATAGATATATGTGATTTGGGAAAAACAAATGTTATACTAGGTATACTATAGTTGCAAGTGCACAACTCTAAGATTAATTGGGAGACAGGGGAGGTCAAAATGACAAGATGCCTACCAATCTATGGGGGAAGTATAGTAACAAAAAGAGAAATAGAGAAAAGAAGAAAAGTAGAGAGAAGGATCAGAGTAGTAGAAAAATCAGATAAAGATGAATGGAAGCTGTTGATATAGGAGAAGTTTGACAATAAAGTTGAATTAAATAAAGAAAAAGTGAGGAAGATGGTGCCATAGAGATTTCACAAGTGGCTTAAGGTGTTTGAGAAAGCAAAGCCAGAAAGAATGCCAGTGAGAAAATCTTGGGACCATGCAATAAATCTGAGAGAAGATTTTATACCAAGAAAAAAAGACATATTTAATGTTGAGAAAAGAGAAAGAGAAAGTAAGGGAATTTGCAGAGAAACAATTGAGAAAAAGGTATATTAGACTCTCAAAGTCACTCTAGACTTTACCAGTATTTTTTGTGGGAAAAAAGGATAAAAAGAAAAAAATAGTACAAGACTATCAATACCTGAATAAAGAAACAGTCAAGGATAACTATTCATTGCCATTAATTTTAGACTTGACTAATACTATGGGTACAAAGAAAGTATTTACAAAGATAGATCTGAGATGAGAGTATAATAATATACAGATAAAGGAAGGGAACAAATGAAAGGCTGTCTTTACTATATATCTAGAGGTGTATGAATCCACAGTTATGTTTTTTGGTTTCATAAACTCACCAGCAACCTTCCAGACAATGATAAATAATATCCTTAGAAACTTAATTGATACTAGAGATATAGCAGCATTTATAAACAATATATTGGTGGGAATAGAGAATGAAAAGAAGTATAATGAGATAGTAGAAGAAATGTTGAAGAGAATGAAGGAGAGCAACCTCTACATAAAGCCAGAAAAATGTGTTTGGAAAGTCAAAAAGATTGACTTTCTTAGACTGGTAATAGGAGTAGAAAGAATTAAGATACAGGAGAAGAAAGTAGCAGAAGTTCTTGAATGGCCTAGATCTAAGACAGTCAAAGAAGTGCAGAAGTTCCTAGGATTGGCAAATTACCATAGATAATTTGTAAAAGATTTTGCTAAGTTAGCCAAACTGTTGCATAGATTGGTCAGGAAAGATAAAAAGTGGAATTGGGAAGAGGAACAGGAAGCAGTGTTCAAGGAGTTAAAAAAAGTATTTACAACAAGACTAGTACTAGTAGTATCTAACTTGGACAAGAAGATAAGAGTAGAAGTAGATACATCAGATATGCAACAGAAGAAGTATTATTAATAAAGTATGAGAATAAAAAATAAAGGCCAGTAGCTTTTATCTCAAAATTATTGAATGAAGCAGAAAAGAATTATGAGATTTATAATAGAGAGATGTTGGCAATCATCAGGTATCTAGAAGAGTGGAGGCATTTACTAAAAGAAGTACAAGACAGATTTGAGATCTAGAGTAATCATAAAAACCTCAAATATTTCATGAGTAGCCAGAAGTTAAACAAAAAACAAGTATGATAGGCCCTGTATTTATCAAGATTTGACTTCTACCTAAAACATATACTAGGGAGTAGTATAGGACAAGTGAACAGCCTAAGTAGATAACTAGACTGGTAAATTGGTATAGAAAAAGATAATAAGGATAGAGTACTAGTAAAAAAGGAGTGGTTAGAAGTGAGAGTAATGCAGGTGATAGAAGTGGTAATTGAAGAAGTAAATCTACTAGAGAAAATCAGAAAGTCAAATGCAAAAGATAACAAAGTAATAAAAGCAATAGAGAAGATAAAACAAGCAGAAGTGAAGATGTTAAGAGATAAAGAATGGAAAGAAGAGAATAGTCTAATGCTAAGGAATAGAAAGGTATATGTACTATAAGATAAAAAGTTGAAGATAGAAGTAATCCAGTTATACCATGATATGCCAGTAGAAGAATATAGAGAATAGTAAAAGATAATAGAATTGATCACTAGGAACTTTTGGTAGCTAAGAGTAACAAAGAAAGTTAAAAAGTATATAGAATCTTGTGATATATGCCAAAGAAACAAGAATTGTACAAAGACACTAGCAGGAAAATTAATACCTAACATAGTACTAGAAAAACCCTAGAGTCATATAATAGCAGACTTTATTACAAAGTTACCACTAGTACAGGGATATAATGCAATCTTAGTAATATATAATAGGATAATGAAAATAGTACACTTTGTGCTTACTACAGAAAGGACTTTGGTAGAAGAAGTAACAAAACTGTTCTGAGATAATACCTAGAAATTACATAGATTACTAGAAAGTATTATAATAAATAGAGAAGTATAGTTTGTAGCAGGAATAATGAGGGAGTTAAATCAAATGTTGGAGATCGACACCAAATTGTCAACAGCCTATCATCTATAATCAGATAATCAGATAGAAAGAATAAATCAGAAACTAGAACAATACTTGAAAATGTTTATTGATCACTATTAGGAACAGTGGCCAGATTGGTTAGCAACAGCAAAGTTTGCATACAACAACAAAGTGCAGACAAGTATAAAAGTGTTGCTATTCAAGGCAAATAATAGACAAGATCTATGCATAGAATTTGAAATGAGAAAAAAGGGGAAGTTTGAGAGAGCAGAAGAGTTTACCAAGAGAATAAAAGAAGTATACAAGAAAGCAGAAGCAGTACTGAGGAAATATATAAATAGAAAAAGAAACAAGCCAGAGGAGTACAGAGTAGATAACTAGGTGCTCTTGAATACAAAAGATCTTAAGTTTCAAATAAAAGGAAGATGTTTAGAAAAATTAATAGAGCAATTTGTAGGTCTTTATAAGATGAAAAGAATTATATTGACAAATGTGATTGAACTGGAGTTACTAAGTATAGTAAAAAATACATCCAGTAGTAAACATCAGTAGAGTACGTATGTATAAAGATCAAGTAGAGGGCCAGAAAAAGAAATAACCTTTCTCAATAATAATTAAAGAAGAAGAAGAATATGAAGTAAAAAAAATATTAAATAAAAAGAAGTTTAGAGAAAAGAATAAATACTTAAGAACCAAAGGAGAACTTAGGGAATATAAGAGACCTAGTAGAAAGGTTCAAAAAAGAGTATAGAAAGAAGTCAAGATGAGCAAGAAAAGAAGATCATAGAGAGTATCATAGAGGAGAATTACCAGAGAGATATACAATAAAGACACTGTACAGATAGGATAATAAGAGGTAAGAGATTTGATCAGGAATATTAGAGATGATTGAAAAGAAATTGGAGATGTTAGAAAAGAATACAGAAAAGAAGGATATTAGAAATGATTCAGAAAGAAGAAGAGAAACAAGAAATAAAAAGACCAAGAGTAGAAAAGTAGGACAAAGAAGATGAAATGGACAATCTACAAGATCTATACAATGAATTGTAAAGCCCTTGGGATAAGGACCTTTAAGAGGGAGGATACTATCATGAGTCACCTTGACTATAACCAAAGATATATATTTATAGAATAATGGACAAGAGAATTGAACTGGCAGCCTCTTGGCTAGTTGTAGAATACCATTAATATAAATAAGAGCAAATAGCATACTTGTATAAGTAGCTGGCATAATTGAGTAAGAACTCCATTGAGTTCTCTTTGTAACCTTCAAAGACTTAGCTGCTAAGTCAACTTGACTTAAGTCATACAACATCCTATTATATTGTCTCCAACTGTTGAAAGCAATTGTCAAGGAAATAGTAAGTTGACATATTAACAATATTCTCCTGCTTTATATATTTCTCTTTCTTTTTCTTCTTCTGATAAAAATAATCTTGTTTCTCTTTTTCTTTTTGGAGCTGGAGCTGTTTTGTGACTTCATTCTACCATTTCTTTTTAGCAAAATGTTCTTGTCTATGTTATAATTGTTCAGCAGCCTCTTTTTTCTTCTACTTGCAGAGTTTGTTATGACAGTGCAGCCTCTTTTGTTTGTAAGCCTCATTATCAGAAAGGATGAGGTCAATGTTAATGGCATCAGTGGCAATTATAGTGTCTATGTTGATAGACATAGTTATTATAAACTTTATTCAGACCATAGCTCCAGGAATACTTAACTGATTTCAATGATCTAAATGGCCACCAAAAGCACTTAAGAAGACCTTTCAAATAGTACCAAAAATATCTCAAGGCAATCAGTATTTTACTGAGTTATCAGCAGATCAGTCTGTAATCACAAAGTCACTAGACACTAAATTACTGATATCTCAGAAACTGCTTGATGTAATTATTTATTTCAATAACTATTGTGAAGCTCTCTTTAATACACTTCTTTCAGTCATAAATAGAACCCAAGACAAGAAGATCCTATAGAGATACAAGGTTCTCAATGTTTATACATGACACTGATTTTTATCTATAAACTATTATCTGTTTTTAAATAGAATAAAAGACTGCTCTAAGACAGTTAGGTTATCTCTATTTCAAGAACAATAGCACTTCTATATATAGAACAATAGGTAGTGATCATGTAGTAGGCTGTTCTAGTGTACAGACCACTACAATTATGTATTTAAGAACTGTATGTCTGAGAATAAACCTCAGACTTAACAATATCTTTTGTTATTTGTTTAACTTTGCTTTTTTAAGTCCTTTGATTACCAAATCAGCAAATCACAAATCAGTAAGTAGCCATTTGTGATAATAGTAATGGTTAGAGATTATAAGAGCAACTGGAACAAAGTGATGCCAGAAGAAATCTCAGTATATAAATAAACTCCAGAATGCATTACAACTTACCTCCAGAAGAAACCTCAGAGAATAGGATGAGACTTCTGGAGGGTAATCTATACTATATATACAAGTTCCCTTAACTATGGAATATCTTAGCCATTAGGGATAGAAATGCAGGAGTGAGCAACTAATTAAATATGAGATAATTGAAATTTAATTAGTTACAGAGTTGCTCTGGTACACTATTACTAGTGTGTTAGGAGTAGACTTTAGTACAGTTCTTTTGCAGAGATCAAGAATAAAAAAATTTGGTGGAGTTTTACCACAAGCACCCCACAACTTCTAGGTATATGTGCTAAATAGATTTCAATGTAATTTTCAAGTCCAGAACAATTGCTTCAAGACACAGCAATCTTAAAGAGGAAGTAAGTATAAGGGGACCTTATTAACACCACCCCTAGAATACTAGACTGACCTCTTGAAGTGATCTTGTATCTAATTAAATATTACTATGTAATATTTAATTGTCTCTAGCTTGACTTGGTAACTCCTAACCCTGACTAGCAGAACTGTAGGATCAGGGACAGACAAACTGTAGTAGTATATATAGTATAGAGTACATCCCTAGGAGCTTTATCCTAAACTCTAAGGATTCTTCTAGAGGTGAGTTGTAATATAACTTAGGAGTATAATATTACTAAGGATTCTCCTAGAGTCTACTCTGCTCCAGTTACCTTTACAACAATAATGAATGAGATCCTGAGGGACCTGGTAAACAAAGGTAAGGTTGCTATATTTGTAGATGAAATATTAGTAGAAACTAAGACTAAGAAAGGACATAATGAAATTGAAGAAGTACTGAGAAGGCTAAAGGAGAATGATCTGTATATGAAACTAGAGAAGTGTATATGGAAAGTGAGAAAAATTGGATTCCTTGGAGTTGTCATAGAATCCAATAGAATAGAAATAGAGAAGAAAAAAGTAAATAAAGTACTGAGTTGGCCAGAACCAAAAAATATGAAAGATGTTAGAAAGTTTTTAGGCCTTATAAATGATTACAGGAGGTTTATTAAAGACTTTGCTCAAATAGCAAAACCAATAAATGTACTAACAAGGAAGAATGTGAAATGGCAGTGGAGAAGCAAGCAATAACAAGCATTTGATAAGCTCAAAAGAAACTTTACAATAAGACCAGTATTAGTAACCTTAGATTTAGACAAAGAATTTAGGGTAAAAGTAGACACTTCAAATTATGCAACTAGAGAAATACTCTCAATGAAGTGCTCAAACAACTTGTGGAGACTGGTAGTTTTTATCTCAAAATCTCTAAGCAACACTAAAAGGAACTATGAGATATACAACAAAAAGATATTAGCTATAGTTAAATGTTTAAAGATATAGAAACACTTCCTGGAAGGAACTACATGTTAGTGCAAAGTCATAAAGGCTTAGAGCTCAACCAAGGTAGTTGTTTAGAAAAAACTCAATAGAGTTCTCTATTGGATTGTATAACTACTTATACAAATATCTATTGGTCTATGTATCTATCTTCCACAATTATATGATCCTTACTAATAACTGTATATATCTTATATAAGTCTTTCTATGCTATTTATATCTCTCTTGCATTGTACTCCTAAATATTATCTACTAAGTTGAGAAATGCACAGGAAATAGTTTCTTTTCTAGGAACTATTTTATAACACTACAACAAAGTTTGAGATTTAGATAGATCACAAGAATCTTGAATACTTTATAAAAGTGCAAAAATTGAATAGAAGACAAGCTAGATGGGCCTTGTATCTATCAAGATTTGATTTTACACTAAAACATATTCTAGGGAGTAAAATAAAGAAAGCAAATAGCTTAAGTAGGAAACCAAACTAGAAAGTAGGAGTAGAAAGGAACAATAAGGATGAGACATTAGTAAAGCTAGAATGGCTAGAAGTTAGGAAAACAGAAAGAGTGTCAACAACTAACTCAGAAATCTTAAGCTAGAGTTTAACTCAAGGTAGTTCTTTAGAGTTAAAAGAGAATTTAATAGAATTCTTGCTTAATTGCAGTCTACTATATATAGAGGTACACTATTTGTCCTTGTTTATACTACAAGCTATCCATCAGCTACCAGTTCAACTTTAGTTTATGCCCAATCTATTTATAGTACTTTGTCACAGCTAGAACGACTCATGACAAAGAGTAAAAGTAATTATAGAAGGAGTAGATTTATTAGAGAAAGTAAAGAGATCAAAAGTAAAGAACAATAAGTATAAGGGCAATTAGAGCAGAGCTTCCAGAAGAATCCTTAGTTTATAAATATACTCTAGAGTATATTACAACTCACTTTCCAGGAGAATCCTTAGAGAATAGAATAAAGTTACTGGAGAGGTACTCTATACTATATATACAAGTTCCCCTAGCTACAGAACATTCTAAGGGTTAGGGTCAGGAATACAGGAGTAGGCAACTAATTAAATATTATATAATTATTATTTAATTAGTGCAGGGTCACTTTAGTAGACTACCACTAGTATGTTAGGAGTATGACTTAGTATAGTTCTTTTATAATAAAGTAGTTAAGGCAGTAGAAGAGATAAAATAAACTGGAGTGAAAATACTGAGAGACAATGAGTGGAGAGAAGTAAATAGTATAATATACAAGAAAAGAAAAGTATATATATACCTAAAGACAATATACTAAGAGCAGAAATTATTAGACTGCATCATGATACACTAGTAGGAGGACATAGAGGACAGTAAAAGATAGTAGAGTTACTAGGAATTTCTGGTAGCCAGGAGTGACTAAAAAGATAAAGAGATATATAGAAGAATATAATTTCTACCAAAGAAACAAAAACTATATAGAACAGCTAGCAGGTAAATTAATATCCAATTCTATTCTAGAAAAATCTTAGATGTACATATCAGCAGACTTCATTACCAAGCTGCCTCTAGCTCAGGGATATGACTTGATCTTAGTGGTAGTAGACAGATTGACAAAAATAGTACATTTCATTTCTACTATAGAGAAAACATCAGCAAAAGAGTTAGCTAGGCTGTTTAGAGATAATGTGTAGAAATTGCATAGATTACCCAAAAGTATTATTTTGGATAGAGAACCCCAATTTGTGGCAGGACTAATAAAGGAGTTAAATTAGATATTGGGGATTAAAAGTAAGATGTTAATAGTATTTTACTTTCTTTATTTAGACCATAACTCCAGGAATACTTGATTGATTTCAACAATCTAAATGGTCACCAAAAGTTCTTAAGAAGACTTTTCAAACAATACCAAAAATATCTCAAGACAATCAGTATTCACTGAGTTATCAGCAGATCAATTGGTAATCACCAAGTTATCATATACTAAATCGCTGATATCTTAGGAACTACTTGATATAATCATTCACTTCAATGACCATCATGAAGCTCTCTTCAATCTGCTTCTTTTGGCTATAAATAGAACCAGAGACAATAGGATCTCATAGAGATACAAGATCCTCAATGTTTGTATATAAGACTAATCTTTATCCATAGATTATCATCTGTCCTTGAATAAAACAAAGAACTGCCCTAAGATAGTTAGTTTATTTCTATTTCAAGAACAATAGCACTCCTATATGTAGAACAATAAATAGTGGTCATATAGTAGACTGTTCTTGTACACAGACCACCACAATCATGTATTTAAAGACTGTATATCTGAGGATAAACCTCAGACTTAATAATATCTTTTGCTGCTTGTCTAACTTTGCTTTTTTGAGCACTTTGATTATCAAATTAACCAATCACAAATCAGTAAGTGGCCATTTGTGATACTAAGATATTGTCTTTTAAAGCAAACTATGGACAAGATCCTAGAATAGGGTTTAAAGTAAGAAAGAAAAGGAAGTATGAAGGTGTAGAAAAATTTGTGATAAAAATAAAGAAAATTCAGGAAGAAACAAAAGTGGTACTAGAGAAAATACAAGAAGAGATAAAAAAGTATGCAAACAAAAAGAGAGTGGAAGTCAACAAATATAAAGTAAAAGTATCATATACCAGAAAATTCAGTATAAATTAATATTTTTATTCATTTTCTTTATTATTATTATTTATCTTCTATAGGAGTATCATATTTTAGACTAGGTGTAAGAACTTAGACTATGATGCCTTAGAACTATTTCTAGTTTGAGTTAACAAGAAAAACTTAATAAAGTTTCTATTTAATTGCTATATACTACTTATACACATTCTGTATTTACTTCTATTTATAAAGTCCCATGCATCTCTTTTAAGTCATCCCCTCTTGTGCATTGATAAAGAAATGAAATAGCAAGGATAAGTAAAACAGGTCAAAGAGGCAAAATCTCCAAGCTGTATTACAGTTGTGTGCAATCAAGTAGGCACTGGAAAGGTAAATCAAAGAATAGAGAACTTACAAAAGTTAATATAAAAAAAACCAATGAAAACCTAGAAGCTAAAATGTTTTTAGTATTTGCTCAAAAGCAAGCCTTAGTTGATTGTGGGTCTTGAAGATATGTATTTGTCTCATACTATGATACTACCCTTCTCAAACTAGTCTAGCAGCCTGGCTTGCTGTCAATATAGCAGTACTGCCTAGAACTCTCATGTTCTCATATAGGCTCTACTTTAACTGACTATATAGTTAGAAACCTCCTCTGAAAATACATAGTAAGTAGTTAAACTCCTAGTCAAGTGAGTGTCCAAGTCCTCCTCAGAGTGAGATGTATTCCTCAAGGGAAGTTTTATAGAGTTTTTATAAAGAAAACAAACAAAAAACTTAACTATAAACCCTTTCTACCATACTAAGTATTTGTCCTTTTCTTTTATTTGTTGCTTGTTCAGAATTCTCTCAACCTCCCATTTTTTCTCTCTTTTAATTATGACTGGAGCTGATTGCTCCTTTCCTGCCCCTCTACTTGTCCTACATATCTTTGTATTCTACTGACATTAACTACTAGATATATTTTTATAATACTAGATAGTTCTAATTCTACTATATTTGATGATATAACTTTCTTTATCTTGTAAAGCCTTACAAACTTCTCTGTTAATTTTTCTATTCTCTTTCCAATTATCTGATGTTTTAGATCCTTAGTACTTAGCATTACTAAGTCTTCTACTTTATACCCATCAACTTCTGCCCTCCTCTTATCTGCATACTTCTTTATTTTTTCTTGTGCCTTTTCTAGTACTGCTTTTGCTTCTTCCTGAATTTTCTTTATTTTTGTCATAAATTTCTCTGCTCCCTCATATTTTCTCTTTTTCCTTGTCTCAAACCCCATTCTGGGATCTTGTTTGTAATTTGTCTTGAAAGGTAATATTTTAGTACTTGAGTATACCTTATTATTGTAGGCAAACTCTGCTATTCCTAACCAATCTGGTCACTGTTCTTGTCTATGGTTAATAAATATCCTTAAGTACTGCTCTAGTTCCTAGTTAACCCTTTTAGTCTATCCATTTGTTTGAGAGTAGAATACTGTCAACAATTTACTTTCAATCTCCAATATTCTGTTTAACTCCTGTATTATTCCTGCTATAAACTGAGGTCCCCTGTCTGAAATGATACTCTCAGATAACCTATATAACTTCTATATATTGTCTCTAAACAACCTAACTAGTTCTTCTACTGATATCTTTTCTATAGTAGAAATAAAATATACCATTTTTGTTAATCTATCAGTTAGGGACAGTAGATAGACAGCCTGGACAAAACTCATGTCCCTGTCTAAGACCTGACCTCTATATCAAGTGGACTCATATTTAGTCTTTTACTATCAGCTTTGTGCTACTAGTCCATTGTGATCAGTCTACATAGGAGAACAACAGTAACCTCTTAAAGATCTGTTGTCACAAACTTCATTTGGACCATAACTCCAGGAATACTTGACCAATTTCAACAATCTAAATGGCCACCAAAAGCCCTTAAGAAGACCTTTCAAACGGTACCAAAAACGTCTCAAAGTGATCAGTATTCACTGAGTTATCAGCAGATCAGTCAGTGATTACCAAGTCACTAGATACTAAATTGCCAATATCTCAGGAACTGCTTAACATAATCGTTTGCTTCAATGACCATTGTGAAGCTCTCTTCAATGCGCTTCTTTCGGCTATAAATAGATTCAGAGGCAATAAGATCCCATGGAGATACAAGATCCTCAATGTTTGCACATAATACTAATCTTTACTCATAGATTATCATCTGTCCTTGAATAGAACAAAGGACTGCCCTAAGATGGTTAGGTTATCTCTATTTCAAGAACAATAGCACTCCTATATGTAGAACAATAGGTAGTG
>Ga0154004_1000216_pt1 | contig 15268 bp, 23 predicted proteins | sample TSFL088MetaG_FD_104727 | JGI IMG/M metagenome (GOLD analysis project Ga0154004, IMG submission 104727) | Attine ant fungus gardens microbial communities from Florida, USA - TSFL088 MetaG | ecosystem: Host-associated > Fungi > Mycelium > Unclassified | place: USA: Florida, Lake Talquin State... | reverse complement strand
GATTATCATCTGTTCTTGAATAGAACAAAGGACTGCCCTAAGATGGTTAGGTTATCTCTATTTCAAGAACAATAGCACTCCTATATGTAGAACAATAGGTAGTGATCATGTGGTAGACTGTTCCAGTGCACAGACCACCACAATCATGTATTTAAGAACTGTATGTCTGAGGATAAACCCCAGACTTAACAACATCTTTTGCTACTGTCTAAACTTTGCTTTTTTGAGCCTTTTGATTATTAAATCATCAACTCACAAATTAGTAAGTGGCCATTTGTGATACCCTAGCTGTAAAGGGGACTTCTTAGTTAGTTTGGGACTAAGGGAGGAGACTAGATACCAAGTCCAGGTATTCTGTTCGAGTCCTGACCTTATAATTGGATGTTGTTCTTTACTTTTTTTTCTATATAAACTCCATACTATACTCTATTGTGAGTGGTACATGCAGGAGATTAGCAGCTATTCTTTAGGAAACTACTTAGCTTAGGGGTTCTCTTCTTAGAGGCAATTGTATACCAATCCAGTTAGGGCAGTAGTCAGTAAGGCAGTAGGAGTCCAGATAGGTAAAGATTTTGCACTTTGTTAGACATAGCCTTAGTTAGTAATCCTGGATCAAAAATCATCAGAATACAAATCGTCATCCCCATTACCACCACTATGCAACATATTCTACCAACAATAACAGCAACAAGAGAAACTCTCTCTAGCATCCGCCCCTCGTCAACCACAACCACCTATCAGAGAGGAGCAACTCCTTACCATGATCACAACTCTGTAGCAGCAGGTGAACACCATGCTCCTTCAGCAATAAGAGAGCAGAGTAGAGGTTGTGAAACCTTAGGTCTTTAGTGGAAAAATGGAGGAGGTGAGCATATTCATTAACATAGCTCATCTATATATTAGAATAAAGATGACAAAAGAGGTAGCAACAACCCAAGTAGCCTGGATATTGTCATATGTGCAGGGAGAAGTAGTAGAGGCATAGAAAGATAACTTGTTGGATGAGCTGGTTAAGGGAGAATCAGAGATAGAATTAGCAGAGCAGTTGTTTACAAAAATAAGGGACAACTTTGGGGAGACATTGGAGAAGGAGAGGAAAATAAAGCAGCTGAGAATAGTTGAGCAGAGAGGGAGGACCTGCAACAAGTATATGTAGGAATTTAAAAAGATTACCATATCATAGTTGTACTATGGACCAGTAGTCATATACTGTATGGTTTACCACTACACCAAAAGGGCAATATTAGCAAGGCTACTTGCTAATGAGGATCTAGCTATTTATGTAGTTCTTTGAACAGGTATTTTGTTATACCTCTATGTTACTATTTAGTAATCACTTTTTTGTGATATACCAGAGAGAGTAGCTATAAGAGAAGACCCCTTATCAAAAGAGTTTAAAAGAGAACTAAATGGGGGTATTAGAAGAAAACTGGCAGAAGCAGAAGAGCCACCAACCACCATTGGAGAGTAGTAGAAAAGAGTAGTGAGGTTGGATAGAAATCAGAGACAAAGTAGGATGGAAGAGAAGATATTGGGGAAAAATATAGTGTACCCAGGGGGAAATGTACAGTCCAGAGGAGGCTATGGAGGAGGATCATATGGAGGAAGAGGGGGACAAATAACATAGAGAACAGAGGGACCAAGTACAGAAGGAGGATATAAAAGAGAAGGAGGAAACACGTTTAATAGAGAAGGAGCTCAAATAGGTCCAAGGAGAGACCCAAATACAATGGATGTAGATAAAGGAAAGAGAAGGGATAGAACGTACTATGTATATGGAAGGTGGAGCTATATGGCCAAAAATTGCTGGGAAAGATACAAAGAGAGGGTAGTAGAAACGCCACAGGAGTTGGCAAAAGAAAGTGGAGGACAGTAAGCTTTTGGCTGGCCTCCAATAATTTGTATAGTGTATTGCACCCAGAAAAGCTAGGCAATAAATTAAAATTTACCAATATAGCTAAGAGAGTGAGAGATGTACAGCGCATACTCCAGCCATTAAAAGAAGTCTGGATAAAGATGGGACTAAAAAAGTTAGAAAGCCATAAAGGGGTAGCAGTAAAAGCATTGCTAAATAGTAGGGCAACAGGTCTATTCATGGATATGACCTTTGTCAGAGAAAAGGTGTTTAAAATAGAGAGGTTTAAAAACCCCCTGTTAGTTAGAAATGTGGATAGAATGGTAAATGTGGAAGGAGCTATAATATACCAGGTAGAATGCAATATGTTCTTCAAAGAATATATAGAAAGGGCAAGAATGGATGTATGTAATTTAGGAAAAACAGAGGTGATACTAGAAATGCTGTGGCTAGCAGCCCATAACCCAGAAATAGATTGGAAAAAAGAGAAAGTAGAAATGATATATTATCTGCCTATATGTGGAAAGAGAAAGCAAGAAGAGAAGAAGAAGGAAGTAAAGAAAGTGGAGAAGGATGAGGACAAAGAAACATTAAGAAGATTGGTACCCAAAAGGTTTTGGAAGTAGGAGAAGATATTCAAAAAAAGAAAGTCAAAAAGAATGCCAGTGCAAAAGGCCTGGGACTACACCATAGAGTTAAAAGAAGTGTTCATACCAAAAAAGGGAAAGATATACTCATTATCGAGGGAAGAAAGAGAAGAAGTGCAAGTATTTGTAGAGGATCAGTTAAGGAAAGGATACATCCAACTTTCCAAGTCATCCCAAATGTCACCAGTACACTTTGTGGCAAAAAAGAATAGCACACAAAGAATAGTGCAGGACTATTAACACATAAATTAGTAGACAATAAAGAATAGATATCCCTTACCCCTCATCGCAGAGATATTGGATGGAGTAGGGAAGAGAAAGATGTTTACAAAGCTAGACCTGAGATGGGGATACAATAACATCAGGATCAAAGAGGGAGACGAATAGAAGGTAGCATTTACAATGCATATTAGAGCTTATAAGCCTACAGTCATGTATTTTGGATTAATAAACTCCCCCACTATTTTCTAAACAATAATGAATGATCTGTTCAGAGATCTCATAAACCAAGGAGATACGGTGATATTCATTGATGATATCCTGGTAGCTATAGACACCAAAGAAGGATATGATGAGTTAGTAGAGGAGATACTAAAAAGGTTGGAAGAAAATAATCTATTCGTAAAACCAGAAAAATGTAAATGGAAAATAAGAGAGGTAGAATTTCTAGAAGTAGTAATTGGTCCAAGGGGAGTAGAAATGTAGAAGAAAAAGGTAGAGGGAGTACTGAACTGACCAGCACCCAGAAACGTCAAAGAAGTACAAAAGTTTTTAGGTCTTGCCAACTATTACAGGAGGTTTATAAAAGACTTCACTAGGATAGCAGCACCACTATATATGCTGGTTAGGAAGGAGCAGAAATAGAAATGGGAAAAGAAACAGAAAGAGACATTCAAAAGACTTAAGGCAGTATTTACCACAGAATCTGTCTTAGCGATCCCAGATATCAATAGGGAGATGAGAGTGGAAGCAGATGCCTCAGACTATGCAATAGAGGGAGTGTTGTTGACAAAGTGTAAGGACAGGAAGTAAAGGCCAGTGGCCTTTATCTCTAAATTGTTGAATGCCACAGAACAAAATTACAAAATTCACAATAAGGAGATGCTAGCAGTTATTAGGTGTCTAGAAGCATAGAGACACTATCTGGAGGGAGCAAAAATCAAATTTGAAATCTGGACAGACCATAAGAACCTCCAGTATTTTATGATGAGCCAAAAATTAAACTGTAGACAAGCAAGATGGGCTCTATACCTATCACAATTTAATTTTGCACTAAAACACGTTCCAGGAAAGAGCATAGAGAAGGCAGATGGATTAAGCAAGAGACCAGACTGGCAGGAAAGAGTGGAAAAGGACAACGAGGACCAGAAATTAATAAAGCTAGAATGGATTAGGGAAGCTGAAATGATAATAAGGAAAGGAAACCTAAAGAAAAGAATCAAAAAGACACAGGAAGGGGATGAAAAGGTAGTAAAAGTGGTAGAAGAGTTGAAGAGGACAGGAATAAAAATATTGAAAGACAAAGAATGGAAAATAGAAGATGGGATAGTAATAAAAGAAAGAAGGATATACATGCCAGAGGAAGAACTCAGGGGGGAGATAATATGATTATACTATAACACCCTAGTAGGAGGGTACAGAAGGAGATGGAAGATGACAGAGTTGGTTGCCAGGAATTACTGGTGGCCAAAAATAACAAAAGAAGTGGAAAGATATGTAGATAGATATAATGTATGCCAAAGATACAAAAATCAAAGTGAAGCACCAGCAGAAAAGCTGATGCCCAATCCAATCCTAGAAAAACCATAGAGCTATATCTTGGCAGACTTCATCACCAAACTGCCATTAGCCCAGAGATACAACACTATCTTAGTAGTATGTGACCACTTTAGCAAAATGGCATATTTCATAGCAACAACAGAAAAAACGTCAGTAGAGAGACTTGCAAAGCTGTTTTGAGATCATGTATAGAAGTTGTATAGATTTCCAGAAAGTATCATATTAGATAGGAGAGTGCAGTTTGTGGTGGGAATGATGAGAGAATTGAATAACTTGTTGGAAATCTAAACAAAACTCTTGACAGCCTATCATCCTCAAACAGATAGGCAGATAGAAAGGATAAACCAGGAGTTAGAGCAATATCTAAGGGTCTTTATTGACCATAGACAAGAGCAGTGGCCAGATTGGTTAGGAACGGTGGAATTTGTATATAATAACAAAATTTACATAGCAACAAAGATATCGCCATTCAAAGCAAACTATGGTCAAGATCCAAGGATGGGATTTGAGAGGAGAAGAAAAGAGAAGTACAAAGTAATAGGAAGATTTGTAAAAAGAATGAAGAAAATCCAGAAGGAAACAAAAGTAGCACTAGGGAAAGTACAGGAGGAAATGAAGAAATTTGCAAACAGAAGGTGAAAGGAAGAAGAGAAATACAAAGTAGGGGACTTAGTACTACTAAGTACAAAGGACTTGAAATGGCAGATAAAAGGGAAAAGATCAGAAAAGTTAACAGAGCATTTTGTGGACTTCTACAAAGTCAAGGGAATTGTCTCTAGTAATACAATAGAGTTAGAACTGCCTAAGTCTATTAAAATACACCCTATAGTTAATGTAAGTAGAGTATGACTCTATAAACTATAGGTAGAGAGACAGAAGAAGATACTGCCAAAACAGGTCATTATTGAAGAAGAAAAGGAATTCAAGGTAGAAAAAATCTTAAACAAAAGAGTAGTTAGGGAGAAGAAAAAGTTTCTGGTAAGGTGGAAGGGGTATATGGCAAAAGAAGATACTTGGGAGAATAGGGAAAACTTAAAGAACATGAAAGAGTTGGTAGAAGAGTTTGAGAGAATATATAGAGAAGAGGTTGAGGAACTAAGACAGTAGGAGCTGGAAGAAGAAGAGAAGGAATTCAGTCAGGAATTACCTAAAAAGTTCATGGCAAAATTGTTATATGGTTAGGGAAAAAGGAAGTACAAAAGAGAAAGGGAAAAGAGGTAGGACAAGAACTAGAGTTGATGGAAAAATTCCTCAGGATGAGGAAACTTGAAGGGAGGGCCATGTTATAAGAGTCCCAAAAAGGAAATAGATTCCTGTATATTCAAGTACTTAATTGTACAAAGAGGTCAAGATATAAATAGCATGGGAACTTAGGTAATCAGATTACATGACAAGGTCAAGTAATCATAGAACATTCTGGAAAAACATGTGACTATAGACTAATAGTAGTACAGCCACTATAAGAATAGTATAAGTAGTAGTCCAATCCAACAAAGAACTCTATTGAGTTCTTCTTGAACATCTATCTAGGGTGATCACTAAGGACATTTACTGCCTATTGATAACAACTATACTATTGATTCTTCTCTCTAACTCTTTTCCTCATTTCATTAAAAAATGGCAGTATATGGTCTAGAGTTGGTTTTAAAATTCCTTTGAAGTCTCTTGTTTGGAAAAAGGGTAGTTTGATTGGAATAGGTGAAGGTGGTGAAAAAAGGCAGGGTCCTATTGTCACAGTTGTACTATAGACTAGTAGTTACATACTATATAGTTTACTACTATACCAAAAGGGCGACATTAGCAAAGCTACTTGCTAATGAGGGTCCAGCTATTTATGTAGTTCTTTGAACAGGTATTTTGTTATACCTCTATGTTACTATTTAGTAATCACTTTTTTGTGACATATAGTGTTGGTTGAGACAATTTCTTTGACCCTATAAGGCCCCATAAATTGTTCTGTTAACTTCTCCAACCTCTTTTCTATCATCTGCCATTTGAAATCCTTTGTACTTAATAGTACTAAGTCTCCAACTTTATACTTTTCTTCTTTATTTCACTTTCTATCTATATACTTCTTTATCTCCTCCTATACTTTCTTTAATACTGCTTTCACCTCTTTCTAGATTTTTCTTATTCTTTCCACAAACTTCTCTGCTATCTCAAACTTTTCCTTTCTTCTTCTCTCAAATCCCATTTGTGGATCTTGACTGTAATTTGCCTTAAAGGAAGATACTTTTGTAGCCAAGTGGATTTTGTTATTATATGCAAATTCAGTAGTCTCTAGCCAACCTGGCCACTGTTCCTGTCTGTGATCAATGAAGACCCTCAGATATTGTTCTAGTTCCTGGTTGATCCTCTCTATTTGCATATCTATTTGAGGATGATAGGCTATCAATAGCTTTGTCTAAATCCCCAACAACTCATTCAGTTCTTTCATTATTCCTGCTGCAAACTACATTCTTCTATCTAATATGATACTTTCTGGAAGGCCATGTAATTTCCAAACATAATCCCTAAATAACCAAGCAAGCTCTTCTGCCGATATTTTCTCCATAGTTGCTATAAAATGTACCATTTTACTAAAGCAGTTGCAAACCACAAGAATTGTGTCATAACCTTGAGCTAGAGGTAGTTTGGTGATGAAGTCAGCTGAAATATGACTCCATAGTTTCTCTGGGATCACATTTGGCATAAGTTTCCCTACTAGGACCTCACTCCTGTTTTAATATTGCTGATAGATATTGCACCCATCCATATATCTTCTTACTTCCTTTATAACTCCTGGCTACCAGTAATTCATTGTGACCAACTCTGTTGTTTTCTATCTTCCCTCATGTTCTCCTACTGGCATATTGTGGTGTAGGTATACTACCTCTCTTTTCAGATCCTCTTCTAGGACATATATTTATTCTTCTTTCATAACTACTCCTTCCTCTATTGACTACTCCTTATCTCAAAGGCTTTTCATTCCCACTTTTTTTAGTTCTTCTACCACTTTTACTACTCTTTTGTCCTCTTTTTATACCTTCTTAATCCTCTCTCTTAGATTTCTATCTTCCACTAGTATTTCTACTCCCCTTATCCACTCTAGCTTGATCAGCATTCTGTCTTTGTTATCTTTCTCCACCCCTTCCTGCCAATCTGCCCTTTGACTCAGTCTATTGACTTTATCTATGCTTTTCCCAGGAATGTGTTTCAAAGTAAAGTTGAAGTGTAACAAGTATAAGGCCTACTAGGCTTGTTTCTAGTTTAACTTCTAACTCATCATGAAATACTGGAGGTTTTTATAGTCCATCCAGATCTTGAACTCTATTTTTGCTTCCTCTAGGTAATGTCTCCATGCTTTCAGGCATTGAATTACTACCAACATTTTTTTGTTATGAATCTTATAATTTCATTCCATTGTGTTCAGCATCTTATGTCATGACATGGCCAAAACAGCTAAGTTATTATTTATTTTCTTTTTAAATCTGCAGACATATGAAACAACTAAAAAGAGACACATGGGAGTTTATAAATAGAAGTAAACACAGAAGGTGTATAAGTAGTGTACCACAATTGAATGGGAACTCTATTGAGTTCTCCTTGTCAACTTGGACTAGAAGGGTAATTAAGTTGCCTCAGGCTAAGTCACTACACCAGAACTCAATATCCACTTCTTGAGCATTGTCCACCTTGGATCTTGCTCACTCTTACTCTCATATATAAATCAACCCTTGGCTGGTGGTCATCACGATCACTAGCCACCTCCATACATAGCCAGGCTCTTGGCTTAAGGGGACTTATCAGTTAGTTAGAGACTGAAGGTGAAGACACGGTACCAAGCTTAGGTACCGTGATCAAGGCCAGAACTTGCAACTGAGTGTTGATAGACAGAAGTAGTAGTATTTGCCTTATAAACCTTGTGCTGGTGGTCCATTGTGATTAGTACATATAGAGGAGTAACACCACATCCTTAAGAAGGCATTTAGATCAAGGATCCCATCCATTGGGTGATAATCTAACCCTAGTATTAAGGCAGTAGTTAGTAGGGCAGTAGGACTCTGGCTAGGTGAAGATCTGGCGCTCCAGCAGAGGTAGTATAATTAGTAAGATCAACCATTCATTCCATACCCTTGAAACATCAACACAATGTCTCAAACACAATACAACTCTCTCATGAGCAATTTGCTCAACCAAAAGTGTGCCCTTGCCAAACTAACGGTAGAATTAGAAAGAAGAAGGAAAAGAATATGTCAGTATTGTAAAAGGTTCAGGCACCTGGCCCATAACTGCAGGAACAAGAACAAAGAAGAAAAGGGGAAATTAATTCTCCAGAATAGATTTGAGATAATAGTGAGTAGGGTAATGCAGTGTGAGGTGAAGGAGAAAGTGAAAATAAGGAAACAAGAGACAGTAGAGGAAGAGATGCAATGTTTCAGATGTCAGAGGATAGAATACTACAAGTAGGAGTGCCCAGTTACTAAGGAGAAGAAGGAAAGGAGAAGTAAGGAAGCAGCGTGTACAGTCAGTCTGCAAAAGGCGCAACAGGGAGAGAGGTTAGTGCATTCCAAGTGGGAAAAGGCACAGAAATACTGTAGAGAGGAGAATGTGCCAGAAGATGCATAGCTGTTGGAGTTAGGATAGATAACAGAAGAAGTCATAGTAACCTATATAGAATGTAGGTAGTGTGGAAAGAAAGAAATGCATAGGGAAAACAACAGAGAACAAGAAGTCCTCAGAGGGAGAAAGTTAGAGGAAGTCAAGTGGTGCGGGTGCTCAAAGCAAAAGAAAAAAGAAGAAGTAGCAGTACGTCCCAGAGAGGAAAAGGCACAGTAGAGCAGCATATGGACAGTATGTCATGACACAGCCAAAACAGCTAAGTCATTATTTATTTTCTTTTTCTTTTATTTCTTTTAATTAGTGGATGCATGAGAAAGAACAACTAAGAAGAGATGTGCAGGAGTTTATAAATAGAAGTAAACACAAGGCATATATAAGTAGTGTACCACAATTGAATGGAAACTCTATCGAGTTCTCCTTGTCAACTTAGACTAGAAGTAGATCTAAGGCGTCACTGTTTAAGTTCTTATACTAGAACTCGATTCCCCCTACCAGCACCACTCATCACAGAGCCCTACCACCTTTACTCTCTTATTTTCCTCAGTACCTGAGTGACACAACTCAGGACCACTACAATATAGCCAGGCCCTGGGCTTAAGGGGACTTTGCAGTCAGTTAGGGACTGCAGGTGGAGGTGTGGTACCAAACTTGGGTATCACCACTAAGACCTGACCTTACAATCAAGTGGGCTAGATAGTTACTTGTACTCCTTTCACACTATAAACTTCATGCTACAGGTGCATTGTCATCTGTCTACATAGGAGATTAATGCCGCATCCTTAAGAAGGTGTTTAGGTTAGGGATCCTCTCCTTTGGGTGATAGCATAACCATAGTATTAAGACAGTAGTTAGTAGGGCAGTAGGACTCTGGCTGGGTGAAGATCTTGTGCCCCAGCAGATGTAGTATAATTAGTAAGACCAACCATTTACTCTATATCCTTGAGACGTCAACACAATGTCTCAAACTCAATACAACTCCCTTATGAGTAACCTGCTCAACCAAAAGCATACCCTCACCAAACTAAGGGCAAAATTAGAAGGAAAGAAAGAACAAGAATGTTGGAATTGCAAAGGGTTCAGGCACCTGGTCCGAAATTGCAGAAATAAGAAAGGAAAGGAGGAGAGGGGAACTACTCCCCAAAATAAATTTGAAGTACTGTCAAGCAGGGTGATGCAGTGTGATGTGAGAGAGACAATAATAAGAAAGCAGGAGACAGTGGAAGTAGAATGTTTTAAGTATAGAGAGAAGAGACACAAGTGTAGAGAGTGTCCTATTTGGAAAGGAGAAAAGAAGTTGTAAATGGTAGAAAAGATGGTGCATATGGCCATGCCACAAAAAGTGCAGCAAAAAGAGTGAAGGAGAAGTCCAGCGCATGTCCTATAACAAAAAGCACAGAAGTACTGTAGAGAGGGCATCCTGGATGAGGCATGCCTGTTAGAGCTGGGGTAGTATACAAGAGAGGTGATAGTATTGTATGTGGAGTGTAAAAGGTGTGGGCAGAAAGGATGCTATGTAGAGGAGAATAGAGAATAGGGGGTGATCTTAGATAGGCAGAAGTGGTGTGGATGTCAGAAAAGAAAGGTGCAGCAGAGCGGTGCATGGGCAGGAGTTCCAGAAGGTGCAGCAAAAGAGAGAGGTAAGCAAAGGGAGGTCAGATGAACCTTCAAAATGCTAAGAGAAGTGTGGTTGAATATTGGAATAGAAAAGCTAGACACCCATGAGGGTGTTACAGTAAAAGCACTCTTGGACAGTGGTGTGACAGGAATGTTTATGGACAAGAAAATAGCAGTAAAGTATGGGTTTAGACTGCAGAAGCTAGAAAGACCAGTGGCGGTCAGAAATATAGATGGAATAAACAATAGTGAAAGGGCTATTATATACCAAGTAGAAGTAAACGTGTACTACAAGAGCCATATAGAAAGGATGAGGATGGATGTATATGATTTGGGAAAAACAGACATGATACTGGGGATGCTGTAGTTACAAGCCCATAACCCAGAAATCAATTGGGAGACTAGAGAAGTCAAGATAACGAGATGTCCACTATTATATGGAAGAAATACAAAGTTAAGGAAGGAAAAGAGGAGGAAGAGAGTAAAAAGAGTAGCGACATTGGAAGAAGAGAAGATGGTGAGATGGGCAGTGGACAATAAGAAAGACTGGGGAAGGGAAGAAAAAGTAATAGCAGACCATAGGAAAATCAAGGAAATGGTACCACAGAAATTTCTTAGGTGGAGAAAGGTGTTTGGGAAAATGGAGTCAGAGAGGATGCCAACAAGAAAAATCTGGGATCATGCCATAGATCTCAAGAAGATGTTTAAACTATGAAAAGGAAGGATTTACCCTCTTTCCAAAGATAAGAGGGAGGAGGTCCAGAAATTTGTGGATGACCAGTTAAGAAAGAGGTATATTAGACCATCAAAGTCCTCTCAGACATCACCAGTTTTCTTCATGGGTAAGAAAGATGGAAAGAAAAGGATGGTTATGGACTATTGGAGCCTAAATGAACAAACTGTAAAAAATAATTACCCTCTGCCACTAATTATAGATCTAATCGACAACATGGGGAGTAAGAAGGTGTTCACCAAAATGGACTTATGATGGGGCTTTAACAATATGAGGATAAAAGAAGGAGATGAGTGGAAGAGAGCATTCACTACACACGTCAGATCCTTTGAGCCAACTGTTATATTTTTTGGGATAACAAATTCACCAGCTACATTCCAAGTAATGATGAATGAGATCCTGAGAGATATGATTAATGAAGGAAAAGTAGCAGCATTTGTGGACAATGTACTAGTTGGAACAGAAACAGAGGAGAGGTATGATAAGATAGCAGAAGAAGTGCTGAAACAATTAGAGGAGAACGACTTGTATGTCAAACCAGAGAAATGTGTAGAGAGTAAGAAAGATTAGATTCTTAGGGGTTATTATAGGACCCAACAGAATAGAGATGGAGAAGGAAAAGATGGATGGAGTATTGAGCTGGCCAGAACCCAAAAATGTAAAAGATGTTAGGAAATTTTTAGGCCTTGCAAACTATTATAGGAGGTTTATTAAGAACTTTGCTTGAGTAGCCAGGCCAATAAATGTGCTGACAAGGAAGGATGTGAAGTAGCAGTGGAGGGAGAAGCAGCAGAAAGCATTTGACGAGCTCAAAAGGATCTTTACAACTAAGTTAGTACTAGCAGCACCAGACCTAGACAAAGAATTCAGGGTAGAGGCAGACACTTCAAACTATGCTACTGGAGGGGTATTATCAATAAAGGGTCCTGACAAGCTATGGAGGCCGGTTGCTTTTATTTCTAAATCTCTGAGTGACACAGAAAGAAACTACAAGATTTATGACAAAGAAATATTGGCAGTAGTCAGATGTCTGGAAGCATGGAGACATTTCCTGGAAGGAACAACAACAAGGTTTGAGATATGAACAGATCACAAAAACCTCAAATACTTCATAAAGGTGCAAAAACTAAATAGAAGACAAGCGAGATGGGCATTATATCTATCAAGGTTCAATCTTATACTAAAGCATATTCCAGGGAGTAAAATGGGAAAGGCAAATAGCTTGAGCAGGAGGCCAGATTGGGAGGTAAGAGTAGAAAGGAACAATGAGAACAAGATGTTGGTAAAACCCAAGTGGCTAGAAGTCAGAAGAATGGAAAGAGTAGAAATAATTGTGGAAGGAGTGGACCTATTGGAGAAAGTAAGGAAGTCAAAAGTAAAAGATGATGAAGTAGTCAAAGCAGTGGAAGAAATGAAACAAGCAGGAGTAAAGATGCTAAGAGATAAAGAGTGGAGGGAAGTAGACAGCATAATATATAAGGAAGGAAAGGTGTACGTACCTAAAGATAATATATTGAGAGCAGAAATAATTAAGCTGCACCACGATACACCAGTGGGAGGACATGGAGGACAGTGGAAGACAGTAGAACTAGTTACTTGAAACTTCTGGTGGCCAGGGATTACTAAAGAGGTGAAACAATATGTAGAAGGGTATGACACTTGCTAGTACAATAAAAACCATACAGAACAACCAGCAGGAAAATTAATGCCAAACTTAATTCCAGAAAAACTGTGGACGCATATATCGGCAGACTTTATTACTAAGTTACCTTTAGCACAAGGATACGATAGCATTCTAGTAGTAGTGGATCAGTTAACTAAGATGGTCCATTTTATACCAACTACAGAGAAAACATCAACAGAGAGATTAGCAAAGTTGTTTAGAGATAATGTGTGGAAACTGCATAGGCTACCAGAAAGCATCATTTCAGATAGAGGACCCCAATTCACAGCAGGATTAATGAGGGAGTTGAATAGGATGTTGGAGATTAAGAGTAAATTATCAACAGTATTCCACCCTCAAACTGATGGACAAACAGAGAGAGTTAATCAGGAACTGGAACAGTACTTAAGGATGTTTATTGACCACAGACAGGAGCAGTGGCCTAACTGGTTAGGAACGGCAGAGTTTGCCTACAATAACAAAACGCACTCAAGTACTAAAGTGTTGCCCTTCAAGGCAAATTATGGACAAGATCCTAGAATGGGGTTTGAGATGAGAAGGAAGGGGAAATATGAAGGAGCAGAGAAATTCATAACAAAAATAAAAGAGATCCAGGAGGAAGCAAAAGCAGCACTGGGAAAAGCACAAGAGGAGATGAAGAAATATGCAGATAAAAAAAGAGGAGAGGTCGATGATTATAAAGTAGGAGATTTAGTGATGTTGAGCACAAAGGATCTGAAATACCAGATGGTCAGAAGGAGGACAGAGAAGTTAATGGAGAGGTTTGTAGGCCCTTACAGGATAAAGAAAATCGTATCATCAAATGCAGTAGAATTAGAACTACCTAGTACAGTAAAAATATACTCAGTAGTTAACGTTAGCAGAATACGAAGATATATAGGGCAAGTAGAGGGGCAGAGAAAGGAGCAATCAGCTCTAGTAATAATCGAGGGAGAAGAGAAATGGGAGGTGGAAAGAATCCTGAATAAGTGGAGAATATGAGGAAAAGACAAGTACCTAGTACAATGGAAGGGATTCACAGCAGAATCAGATATCTGGGAAGGGAGGGAAAACTTAGGAAATGCAAGAGAGGCAATTGAAGAATATGAGAAGGAATATCAACAAGATATGAAGAATGTAAGGAAGCAAGAAAAAGAGGAAGGGATGTTTAAAAGAGGAGAATTGCCAGGACGGTTCATAGAAAGAAAGTTATTTGGATGGTCAGATAAAAGGTACAATGAAGAATACTGGGCAAGGTTAGAAAGAAACTAAAGACAATGGAAAGGAGGAAGGACAAGAGGGCAAAGAACCATGGAGACAATTAAGGAAGAAGAAGACAAATCAGGGGTAAGAAAGTGAACAGAAGAAGATGATGAGGAAATGGGCAATATGGTTGACCCGTACTATGAGTTATAGGGAAATCCTCGGGACAAGGAAACTTAAGAGGGGGGTGGTATCATGACATGGCCAAAACAGCTAAGTTATTATTTATTTTCTTTTTCTTTTTCTTTTCTTTTTAAATCTGCGGACATGTGAAACAACTAAAAGGAGACATGCAGGAGTTTATAAATAGAAGTAAACATAGGAGGTGTATAAGTAGTGTACTACAATTGAATGGGAACTCTATCAAGTTCTTCTTGTCAACTTGGACTAGGAGGGTGATTAAGTCACCTCAGGCTAAGTCACTACACCTTAGAGATAAAGGCTACTGGTCTCTATTTTCTATTCCTATACTTTGTTAACAACATTTCTCCTGTTGCATAGTCTGACACATTTACTTCTACTTGCATTTTTTTGTCTAAGTCTGGTATTGCCAAGACTGGCTCTGTTGTGAAGGCTTTTTTCAGCTTTCTGAACACCTTCTCCTGTACTTTTTCCCATCTCCACTTTTTCTCCTTTTTGACTAATACATGTAGTGGTGCTGTAAGTTTTACAAAGTCCTTAATAAATTGCCTGTAGTAGTTGGCAAGTTCTAGAAACTTTTGTACCTTCTTTATGTTCCTTGATATTGGCCAGCTTAGGACTCTGTCACAAACTTTATTCAGACCATAACTCCAGGAATACTTGACTGATTTCAATGATCTAAATGGCTACCAAAAGCCATTAAGAAGACCTTTCAAACAGTACCAAAAATGTCTCAAAGCAATCAGTATTCAATGAGTTATCAGCAAATCAGTCAGTGATCACCAAGTTACCAGATACTAAATCGCCGATATCTCAGGTACTGCTTAACATAATTGTTTGCTTCAATAACCATCGTGAAGCTCTCTTCAATGCGCTTCTTTCGGCTATAAATAGATCCCGAGGCAATAAGATCCCATGGAGATACAAGGTCCTCAATGTTTGCACATGACACTGATCTTTACTCATAGATT
>Ga0154004_1000208_pt1 | contig 15689 bp, 9 predicted proteins | sample TSFL088MetaG_FD_104727 | JGI IMG/M metagenome (GOLD analysis project Ga0154004, IMG submission 104727) | Attine ant fungus gardens microbial communities from Florida, USA - TSFL088 MetaG | ecosystem: Host-associated > Fungi > Mycelium > Unclassified | place: USA: Florida, Lake Talquin State... | reverse complement strand
GACGCGCCCACGATGTGACCTGCCCTAGATCTGTTGAATGCTCCTGGAATAGTAGCAGTTCGATGCATCGTCTGAATCTGTAAGCTTGTCTACATGTTCATCTAGAAAAAATGTCCGCCAACTCTTCGAGCTCGTGGACACCGACCTACGGGTCAGCAACGTTTTCAACATTTACGCCTACCGATGCGCAAACTTCGCTTTCGCCATCAAGATACTCATATACCACTCGTTCAGGTTTTTACTCAGCTTTATGAGGAGATGGTATTCACTCTGATCAATTCTCTCGGATAGATCACGAGGAGCCTGTATCCATAACGCGCCGTTATGATAACGACTCATATACTGATGACGACTCACTTAGCGAGGTCGAGAGGACCCTTACTCACCTTGACGATGAAATTACTCACACTGAAGATACACTGAACCAATGGTCACAAAGTTCTTACGCTGGGTCTTACACTGGGTCAGGAACTTTTACCGGCACGTATACAGGATCTTCATCATACGTGACACTCCCCACTATTCGTGGTTCCCAACCTCCCGATCCACGTATTCGTCTAAGCCGCATCACAGAACGCACTGAAGATACAAGACCAATATCTGGCACATTTTCAACCTCTACTAGCAGGCCTATCAATTCCAGTCCTGATGGCCTAAATAGATCTGCTCCCTTTCCAGGGGATACTCAGTCTGGTCTCTCTCGCTCTCCGGCCGATCCGAATGGGGACAGGACTCTCCCCCTTCCGGGTCGTACTGCAGGACTGATTGCTCAGTTTGAGAGCCAGAGCAGCAACCATTTCAGATTCCCCTCTACTCCTGGACAGTCAACTAGCCCTTCATCAATGACCAGCTCGACCACTACTGGCTATATCTATGGAAGTCCGAGCTATGGTTCTCGACCTTCCTCTCCCTCCAAGTATTCTGTATCTTTCACGAATACGGAGACACGTCCCACGTATTCAAGCCTACTCAGTCCTCCTATCCGTACCACAACATCTGATTACACGAGAACCACGCTTTCCGATACCCTCACTCGCACGTCTACTAATACACAAACTGGCACAGACACTGCCACTGGAGTAAACACCAGTATTTTGACCACCCCATCCTACACTGATACTGGCTCTATCTTCGCGCCCACTTCAAATACAACGTTGCGAAGACTTCAGACCACCCCTCGATCCCCTTTAGCCTCTGTACGGAATCTTGTGTCGGCATGGAAGGAAAAGGCACCGGCCTCACGCTCCGGAGAAGACAAGCTTTCTGATACGAATTCAAATTCGTTGTACACGGATAAAGAGGGCCTCCACGGGATCCGCCGTCGAGTTCAGCGTGCAGGTGCTCGTCTTCGAGAATCGGGTGGACTGAGGCCTCCAAATGATATAATTACTCCAAGGCACAATATCAATAGTAACAGCAATGGCGATAGCTTGAGCAACCCTAGTGAAGCTTTGCCTCTTGGTTTCGACCTTAGACAATTTAGTCCGTACACACAAAGCACTGAGGCTGTATGTCTTTTTTCTTTGTTCCTTTTTTGAGAAGCTGAATATTCTCTAGCCTCTCTATATCGGGCTTCTCTGGTATCTCAACGTGCACGCTGCACCTCCATATCGTTGGCAAAGATGTCAGGCGCTTCTTTACCCTCGCATGTTGCTTCTTTCTTGGATCGCGCCAGGTGGAGGGCGTGGTATAGTTGCTTTGGATCTTCTGAATTGCACGGGTGTACAATCAGCACCTTCTCCTACACACCCTAGTGCACGAGACGATATTGGGACAGTGGCAGCTAGTTTTCAGAGCGCAGAGAAAGATGGTCAACCTCTGATGGATATGTTGGTTCCCTTCCACATGATGTACGCAGATGGTGTTGAAAGGCTGGCTGCTGAAAGTCTCCGCGAAAGGCAGAAATGGGTTAATCGTGTTCAGTGCGTATTTTTCGTAAGTTTTGAGATACTGACCTAACATTCACACTTCGATAGGGAAGCTGTGCGCCGCCCGGTTTCACTAACCGATTCTCAGCTCACTCGTTCTCCAACTGCTTCCATTCGCACCATTGACAGTCACGCCAGTTCGACTTCTGTTGGTTCGCGCTTGACTGTCTTTGTCCCTCCTCTCAATTCCCTCCTCGATATCGCGGACTATCGATCAGAAAGCTCACCCCTCAGTCGTCACCTTTCTTTTGCATCGTCCCACCACTCTGGGACAGTCGATGATACAGTCATCCAGAATGACGGATATATCTATCCGGGTGATCGCCGAGTCATTGCCCCTAGTCGAGGGAATTCATTGAGGCGATCTGGGTCCATGACAGACATCGATACTGAGTTCAACGCTTCGAGTCGCGCTCGTGGGAAACGCCCGAGTTCAGGAAACATGCGAAAGATACTCGAGTATTCGCCTGCAAGCATGTCGAGTGCTCCATCCTTGGGAAGAAATGCCTACATCACACCACCCACCAGTAATGCAAGCAGACCGTATTCAATGACAGATGGAGCATTCCTCCCCGCGGCCTCCAGTGCAACGAGATCGAATGTGTCATCAACGTATCTTTCCGGAACAGAGTGGATGGGAGCAGGTCCCAGTATTGGAGCGGGAACAGGAACAGGAACTGTGGCTTCGACCGCTTACGATAACTCTCCTGGTCTTCGCTTGGACTCGTTCTCCACTTCGACGACTGAGCATGGCCCTTCACTCTCTCAGAACGATGTCGGGCTTGAGACGTCCTACCCCAGCAATACTCAGAGCGATTCAATCCCTCTTTCCGGTACCTCGGCCTCAACGCTTTTCAGAGCACGTGCCGTCACTCGTCGTGTTCGTGGCAACTCTCGTTCAGGGACGTCGACGTACACTCTTGAAAGCTCAGACAAAGAGAACGCGCAGCCATCGCCTTCCTATGTTCCCTCTGACAGTATCACTCAAACATATACACATGGAAGTTCTACCTTAACACCTGACACTGGATCCCGTACTATCACTAGCGGGAGCTACACACCGGGGAGTGGAACTTATTCGGGTACTTTTACACCCGGAAGCAGTTCTTATACTGGGACGTACACACCTACTACTCAGAGCGGAAGTTATACCCCAGGCAGCCGTACTGAGAATTCCACGACTAATGAAAGCGGAACAGGAAGTTATACCAACAGTATGACCGCAAGTGGAAGTGGAAGTTATACCATGAGCGGTTCTGATAGCCATACTAGTGGTTATACGCCCGTCAGTGAGGTAGTGAGTGTCAGTGGAAGCTATACCCCCGGTAGCTTGAGTTATGGGAGTGGAAGTTATGGTCCTGGGAGCGCGACTTATACTGGCACATATACGCCTGTTGCAACCTCTCAAAGCGCCTCTAACAGTTTCACTCGTGGCACAGAGACCGGTTACGACATTTGCCCCTCGTCTGACCTAACAACTTTGACACAAACCTCATCCTCAATTTACAGTGGAACCCTTACACCTCCCGCCCGTTATGTCGCTTCTCCCCGTCTTCATATTCGAGATTCTCTGGTAGTTCCTGGAAGACGTCGAACCACTTCACAGACAAGTTCCGAATACCTTACGGCGGAAGAGCTAGTTTCGGGTCCTTCATCTCCTGCTTCCTTTAAATCTCTTTCTACCATCCCTTCATTGCCTGAAACAGAGTTCATTACTGCTGATGGTAGTTCAACCTATAAGACAGCCAGCGAGTCTCCGACTGTCAGCGAATATTACACGGCCTCCCAAATGTATACACCCTCTCACCCGCCTTCTGACCCTGGACTTCCTCAGGAGATAGAGGTAGTGGAGGGACAACAACCTGTACCCATATTTCCTGAACGAGGACTGCGGCAGGAGATGAAAAGAGAGGTAGAACCGGCCCCGGAACCAGAGCCAAGGCCTCAGTCTGGAGAGTTTGAATTGGAGTATCAGAAATATGAGCCTGTGATTTCACCTGCCGCTGAGCCTGAATTTCATCAAGATGTGCGATCTGGAGCTTCAACGCCCAAACCGCTATCCTCTGTCGGTATTTTTGAGTCTGAAGGAAGCATTTTTCATCCCATCTCAGCCCTTCCAAGACCACCTCCATCGGAAATCCCGACGATTCCTTCCCCGCGTCCTTCATTTACAGAGGAAATTCCCTTACCACCTCCTACGGAGTCTTTCCCTTCGCTATCACCTCTACCTACAACTACCGAGTCAGTCCACGTCCCAACTCCATTAACTATGCATCAGTCATTGCAGGCCTCAAGTCGTCCCGGTTCTGGCTCCGAGCCTGAGCTTTCATCTTCGCTCCCGGAGACGGACTCTTTGCTAGAGTCAGAATCTGTGTCTATACCGCCGAGCCTTGAAGGATCTTCGGCTGCTTATGTTCATAGTCGTAGCCTACCTCCCACTCCGCGTGTCGTATCGGAGCCTGCTCTTTCTACTCCTAGCCTACCGGATATACCATCTCCTTTTTCCTCATCCGAAGACGCACCCACCCCGAGCTCATTACCGATTTCAACGGTGAACTTGCAGTCAGGCTCGAGTATTCAGAGCACACCATGGGCAAGAGAGACAAGTTTATCATACGACTCGTCCATCCTCCATCCCTCTCCTTCTCTCCGCTCCTTGGTAGTTCATGATATTCCCGAAGCCTCGTATGACACGTCTCAACTGCGTCCTAGTGCATCTAGTATATCATCGCTTTCTTCTGTCGATAAGCTGAGTACTGTTCCTCCTTCAACCTCGCCATTGACGTCGCTTGCACCTCGTTCGCCTCTTGCTTCAATCACACCCCTTTCGTCACTCTCGGCAAGTGCCTCTTCTGCCTTGACCCCCTTTAGCCTGTCTATAACTTCTGAGCCTGCGTCTATCACCCGCTCTCCTGTTCTGCCCCAGGCGATCCCCGTCGCCCCCGCCGTTGCAAGATCACCATTAACAGTTTCGTCATCTTATATGACAGAGTCTGAAACTGAAACGTCCGTGCTCGACTATTCTTCTTCATTGGCTGATACCATCGAAGAAGAGTTGGAGGAACCTGAGCCTGATGTTGAATTTTCTCCTATTCTGAGAGACGAAGGGGATGAGGACCGATTGAGCACTATTTCAACTGAACCATCATTGTTGAGTACAGTGGTACCCTCGGAGCATATTAGATCTGTGAGTAATTGTCTCATTTCCCTGCTACACAATCTCAGTGTATTTGGATAGCGCTCTGCCACACCGATGGCTTCTGCTTTTCCAAGAGAACTGTCCTATACACCAAGCCCCGTTCAAGCTCCAAGCGTCGTCGACGTCCAGAGACTTTCTAGTCTAGTCACACCAGAAGACTCTGGATCCGTCAGCGAGCATACACCTACTGCAACGTCAGTCTCTGCTCCAGGAACTCTTCTCACTGAGAGTTCTCCAAGTATTGGGCCATCTCGAGATATTGGTAGAGACCTTGATCGTTTGGCTGACGACCTACGAAGATATCATGATACCCGTGGCGAAGAGGCTCAAGGATTAGCAGATAACTTGCGAGTACTTCGTGACGAACTTCGTGATCTTTCAGATTTCCTTCATCGCCCTTCCTCACCTATCATTATTCAACAAAGTGTTCCAGGATCTTCCAGAATCATTGACCGACATGCACGCGGACCTCGAGTGCCACAGCGAGTCTTTGAGAATATCCACGATGACGTTCCTGTACCTACATTGGCACCCCCATCCCCGCCCCAAGTCACTGAGCAGCACACACATCAACCTCAAATAGTGGAACGACCTGTAATATTTGAGCGCATTCACGATGACATTCCTGCACCAACGTCGCATCTTGCACCTCCCTTTGCATCTCATATAGTCGTCTCGCGTGCCATCGGAAGCGATGGTGCAATGACGGAAGAATTTATCACAATGGAAGGTCATATTCGTGATTCTGGTGTAACCGTTTCCCGTTCAAATAGCAATGCGAGTTCTGTGTCTTTCTTGTCATCTCATCACTCAGATGATTCATTGCTAGAAGGATCTGTATATGAGCCTTCAGACATAGACTGGGAATCAGTGGAACCAATGCCCATAGTGCCTGAGGAACGCCCTCGAAGCATACCCATGCTCCCGGATGACAGTGAATCGTTTGAGGAGGAATCTGAGATTTCAACTTCATCTTTCACCTCATCACTGGAGACCACAAGTCTGGAAACATCGGCATCCACACCCACGCCTGAGACGACAACAAGTCTCACACCGACTCCTGAAAGAAGTACCACAACTCCAAGCCCTGTTAGCCCTGTTGCTCCTGTCATCTTGATGCACCCACCGTCAATTGCAACGACCTCATCCCTCTCAACACCTGTTGCCACCCGGATAGCACCTTTACCAACGCCGCTCCCGCCTCCACCTGCAGTGCCATCGCTTGACGATCTCATGGACTCTCTGCGAGGTCAACTAGACAACATTCTTCATCAATTGACTGACCTGCAGAATGGTCAAGGCTCGACTAACCGAATGATTGATCTCCTGCGTTCGCGCCCAGAGCCTCAACCTGTTGATAACTCGGAGCTGCATGACCGCCTAAATCGCATTGAAAATCTGATTAGGAATCTCGCTGATCAAGGACGCCGTCAAGAACCAATCAATATTCCAATTCCCGAACCAGTTCTTCCTCGTGCCGAGTCTGAACATCCGGAATCATCTATCTTGACTACCAGCGATTCCTTGAGTGATCTTCGAATTCAGCTCGAGAGTTTTCCTTCCAGCAGACCACCTCTGCGAATGCCAGTTCCTTCTCAAGCGATGCCTTCAATCCTAGATCAACTCATGGGCTCAATTTCATCATTACCTCCTGTAGCAGCAAATCGTCCTCCTCCACTTCAGCCTTTTGTCTTTGAGCCAAGGTCGATTCGACCGAGGAGCACCAGTCCTATGTCTATGGATACCCTCCCCTCTCGCCCATTTACAGTGTCTGTCCCCGATATCACGTTTTACGATCCCAGAGGAGTTGGACCGAGTGCGACTCGCCGTTCTCACACACAGCCCAGAGGAGAAACGGCCTCAAGATTTCCAGAAATGACTGCCTCCGATTATCTTCAGAACCTTCCGTCTGGGCACATTCCTCCATTTGCCATTCCGCAGGAGCATTTGCGGGAAGTTGATCAAATATGGCGGCGTCCGGGGCCAAGAAGGATTTTTCCAACCCCTCAACCTGTTTTTGTGAGTTGACTTCTTCATCTCATCAATGTTATCCGTTTACCAGGTGGTCCTTTGTCTCAGCCCCCTCCTCGGGATAGTGGAGCAGCCACTGCACCTCCTGGCCCAAGTTGGTACCTTCCCCGGCAGGCAAGTGCTAGAGATATGACGCATTGTATCTTCATCTTATTTTGTCCCAGCGGCCACGGCTGCCGCCATCGCAACAGCAGCGACCTCCTCAACCCTCACAAACACTACCCCGTCGTGACTCAATGACCGACCCAAGACATGATGAGAGAAGAGCAGGATCGATCCAGCCAACTCCGACTCCACTACCTACAACTCAACCCGACTCTGCTCCCGCTCCTGCAGAAAGGGTTTATATTCCAATGCCCTCAGGACCTGTATGTAGCCGATTGGACTCGTTCAAATGTTTTGCTAACATCGGATAGATCCAGATTCCAATGCCACCGGAATTTGATGCGATGATGGAGGTACTTCGGGTGAGTGGCAAACAATGATCATAAACATTGTTTAACTCGTGGATTGCCAGGAAAACCGACTGGCGCAGGTGGCAACCGTTGACCAACAGCGTGAACTCATGCGTTATATGGCTGATCTGAATAATTGGCTTGCACGGGATGTGCAGGATCGTCAAGCAGAGATTAGGGGCGTCAATGCACGTATTGAAAATCTGAGACGAGAAGTCAATAACCTTGCTACTGGGCGAGGAATGGGTGAGATCCTGTTTATTACGTTGCCTTTTGTCTTTCTCAATCATTTTCAGCCGTCCCAGGACATTATTCCCCCACAGTCACCTCTTCCAGTGAAGGACAAGTGGTCGTTCCAGGTCAAGGTATACCAATGTCCATGCCGGAGCCTCAACATTACCCTCCTGGAACTTTTATACCCCAACACCAACCCCATCCCGGCACAGGTGTTCCACCCCCTGTCATCCCTCCTGATGTGACTCCTTCACCGTCCTTTCCCCCAGTTATTCCTCCTGTTATCCCTGGTACTCAACAACCGGCAGGCGCACACACCCCAGGTACATGGGGCCAACAAGCACCCGTCATTCCAATGGATCAAACTTATATGACCCCCGGTCTCTCTTCTCATCAATCTACCCCAGTGCAACGATCGGCAACGCCTGAACCATTCATCCCGCCAGATGTCTTAGAAAGTGAGACTGAGCCTCGAATAATTCCTCCGCCAACGGGGAGTCGCATCAATCTCGTTGCCCCTGGAAGAACTCCTAGCCCGTCGAGTAGTAGGACCGACTCAACACAAGAAAGCCATTCACCTCGTCGATCAGCCACGCATCTATCTAGACGGACCAGCCTTCAGAGTCCTAGTAGTTACTTGCGGGACCGAAGTGGAAGTGTCAGCTATAGCTCCAGCGGTAGTAGTCGAAGTCCCAGCCGAACGCCAAGGGGTAGCAGGAGTGGGTATGGGAGTGGCAGATCAAGAACTGAAACGCCCAGAAGTCGACTTTCGCGTAGTGAATCGCCTGAACATGAACTTCACGGATCCCAACCTGCTGGACCATCAAGGAGTGCTCCTGAGATTGAAGTTATCCCAGTTCCTCCCCAGCATCTTCCAGCAACGGTTGATGTACCTCGGTCTGCTCAACATCCTGACCCGCAGCAATTCCCTCTACAACAACAACCCCCTCCCCAGACCATTGTTATTGGTCAGCCAGGCATACAGCAGCCCATGGATCCAGGCATGATGCCAACAACTCCTACAGCAGCTCGAGTCCCATCTGTACCTACCGAGAGTTTATATATACCTCCTGGTCACCCTCCGCCTCCTATAATCATTCAGACCTCACCGTCGAGATCACATTCGGACAGATCCTATCAGAGTTCAAGAACTGCAAGTTTAAGTACCCGTCAATCCCGAAGTCAAACTGGAAGTCCACTCAGTAGACACTCTTCTGGGCGATATCCGGAAGAAGAGAGAGACGAAAGCCCAACGCGAATGCCCCCCTCGCAGTCCCCTAGTTCGCGCCGTTCGCGGTATTCAGGCAGCCCATCGCATCACTATTATACGCCAACGACTCCGATTCCTCCCCAGCATATGATTGTTCGCCCTTCAGAATCTCAGTCACGTAGCTCCCGCTCTTTTTCACCCTCCCGCTATGAGCCTGGAGTACCCTCCGAACATGAAGTGCCCTCCGAACATGAAATGTTGTCTTCTCACCCACTTCCTCCGACCATTATACAGATGCCTCCTCAGTCTTATCCACCAGCTCCTCTACTCATTCATGAGTCAAGCAGGTCACCCTCGAGTCGTAGCCTTAGCATTGAACGGCCTAGGACTGAGAGCAGGAGTAGCAGACACAGCCCTAGTCGCGGATCTGTTCATAGCCGACCTCGTAGCCCTACGCCTATACCCATCATGATTCCATCAACTGTACCTACTTCAGCACCGCCGCCACAAATTGTGATTCCTTCTACTGGCATTGATTACCCACAATTGCAACCACCTACAATCAGTCGCTCTGGTCTACTTTCAAGGTCACAGACTCCCTCACATTCACCTTCCCGGGCACACTCAAGCCCACCTCGCACACCGATTACAATAGCCCCGTCAAGAGGGAGAAGTCGCTCACGATCCAGCTCCCAACATCGCCTCAGATCCCATTCACCCCCGATTCGAACTATTATTTCCGGTGAATATCCCCCTCGTCACACCAGAAGTAGATCATTTTCTCCCACAAGCTTGGCAGATACACGAATTCCTCGCTATCCTTCCTCCAGGCCAGGGCATTTGCCCCGCCATGACCAAACCTTAGGACACTCACCAAGCCACCTTTTTTATCCATCAGAATACTCCTCACATCGCCGTTCATCTCCGAGGACTCCTGTCAGAGGACGAGACCGATCGCGCTCAAGGACACCGACAGTCCACGGACGTTCATACTCTCGCTCTCCTCACAGGAGATACCATGGAAGGTCTTCAGAACGGCAACGCCAATATTCTCGTACTCCACCTCAAGAACATCAACATGACCGCAGGCCTCGTCGACGTTCTCCTACATCATATCGAGAACGCGATGGTGGCGATAGGCAACGCTCTTATACTCCGCCTCGGGAACGCGACGATGACCGTCGCCGGCGCTCTCGCACTTTGCCTTGGGAACGTGATGATAGCCGTCGCCGACACTCTTACACCCCACCCAGGGAGCGTGACGATGACTATCGTCGACGGTCTCGCACCCCGCCCCGCGAGCGCGATGATGACCATCGTCGACGACCTCGTTCTCCTACCCGCGAGCGTGATGATTATCATCGCCGACGACCTCGTTCCCCTACCCGCGAGCGTGATGGTGACCATCGTCAACGGCCTCGTTCTTCTACCCGCGAGCGTGATGGTGACCATCGTCGACGGTCTCGCACCCCGCCCCGCGAGCGTGATGATGACCACCATCGGCGGCCTCGTTCTCCTACCCGCGAGCGCGATGATGACCATTGTCGATGGCCTGATTCTATACCCCACGAGCACGATGATGACTATCATCGACGGTCCCACAGTCTTCATTTGGAACATGACGATGATCATGACCAACGATCTCGTACTCCAATTGATGATCACGACAAACGTAGAACCCCAGAATACAGTCGTTATGAATATCCCTCCGTTTCTCGATATCCTAGCTCTCGTTCCCGTGTTCCTCCTAGCCTGGGACCTCCCGGTTCTCCTTCTGGTGTCCATCTGCCGAGACAACTTTCACGTCCTCACTCTCGTCATGAACTCTCTCGTACACCTACAAGCCCCTTAATTCATGGCCGCCCAGAATCGCCGCTGCGAGTACTAGCTCCTGAAACACGCCATGTTGACTATTCAGAACCAAGACCATCCAGACCTGGATCTCCCATAACTGTAGCTCCTCCTTCTACTGTTTCTCGTGCCTCGCGTCTCTCTCACCGCGCCCCCACTATCGTTGCGATTGAGCCAGAAGACATTGTCACTCATGATCCTCATCAGATACCACGCAGTCGTACGCCGACTACTCAACACCCCTCGGGACCTGGTTAGTCACCCCTTCTTCCTATCTTCATTTTGATTCTCAATTTTCACGATCCTTCAGCTTATTACTCTCCAGTTCACTCTCTATATGAAGCAGACGATGGCCGTCCGCATTCCCCAACGGATGACGCTCCTAGCCGGTGGGCTATCCCGATTGCTTCTACTCCCAGTCGGACGCCGACGCCTCAAACCTATATCCCTCCTCCTCATATCCGTTCCTCAGCGGAGCCTCCAGCAACTGGTGCTCGTTCGTCACTCACTCGTTCCCCTGAAATATCTAGCCCCCCAGCTACTCGTTCTCCACCAGCCCAACCACTCCGACAAGAGAGAAGCGGCTCCCCTGTATATATGTCACGACGACCGTCCGAGCAACCCTCCACCTTTGAAGGTCGTCCAATCGAGCAAGTAGAGCATGAAGTCTCAACTGGAGTGCCTCCTGTTGCTGAAAGTGATGCCGGCTACTCTGACTATGATTCCCCTCTTCCTGTCCCTCCTCGTAGACTTGCATCTACGATTCATCCTCCTCCCAAGTCTCACAGAAGTGCTACTCCCATTGAGCTCCAGGATGTCGAGCACGAACGCGAGCGCCACGAAAGGTTGGGTGCTATTGAGCGACATCTCCATGATGTTGCTCTTGCCGCAACTCAAGCGGAGGACGAACGGGAAGCGGAATTCCGGCGTAATGAAGAACACCGAGAAAAAATCTTTTTAGAAAATCAAGAACGACGAGAACATGAGAATAGAGAACGAACTGAACACCTCTGGGATACACTTCAAAGTCGCCTGGAGGCTCTTCCTCCCGCTCGACCTTTACATGAACTATCTGATCGGCCCTCATTAACGAGATCGCCGTCTACCAGGTCTCAAACGCCTCGAACTCCAACCCTCGAAGTCATTTCAGAGGCCTCAGCAGAACCTCGACCAGAAACTCCAAGATTACCCGCAGATCTTGAGACCAAATCGATCGCGTCTTCGATGCGAAGTGTGGTTGAAGGTGTTGCATCAAGACATGCAGAAGACATACTTGAGACTGTCCGTCTGGAAAGAGAGGAATTTGCACGAGAACGAGAGGCAGCTGCAACTGAACGCGGGCGTTTGATGAATGAAGCTGAGGAAACCCGTCGACAGTTTCAGGAAGAACAAGTAGCTCGGATCAGAGCTTTAGAGGAGGAATTAGCTGTTGTCAAAGCTGATCTACAAGGTGAGAAGCAGGCAAGAATGGCTGAAGAGGCGGACATCCGAGAACGGGAGAGGGCAGAATCTCTTGAGCGGGATGAACTTCTGAGAGCGCAACTCAACGATATCACAAATCTACTCCAGGATAACCGTGACATAACGGTCCAAAAGAAAAAAGACTCTGATAATCGATACGCGGAAAAAGCTGCAAGGCGACAAGATAAAGACGTGGAGACCCTTGAGCTTCGCGAGATGATTCAAAAAATTCATGATGACCTCCAAGCCGAGATCCAACGAGCGACTGATGAGAGGATACAGAATCAGTCAAAGCCAGGTACATCCTGATTGTCCCTCAGATGTCTAAGTCTCCTAATCTTCCTTCTGATTGAAGCTCTAGAAAGTATTATTGAGCAACTACAGCGCCAGAATGCAGAGCAACAGGAGCTTTTGAGACAGCTCTCTGAGGATTGGCGAAATGATTGCGAGAGGCATCATAAAGAAACACTTGAGGCTGTCAAATCTACAGCACAAGAACAAGTTCCCTTCAATGTACAAGGTGTAAGTTTGACGGCTATTATCATGCTTCATAATGTACCGACTTGGCCCCTTAGTATCTTGATGAATTCAGCAAGGCGCTGGCAGCTGAAGTACGCATGCTTTTAGGCGAAGTCGGAAAATTGCGTGAAGAGCGACGAAATCTTCAACAGTATGTTTCGTACCTTCTTGTAGACTGGAATCACTCAAATTATTGTCAGCGAAATGGGCTTCCTGCTCTGCATGAAATCCAAGTACGGACCAGGTGGTGAATTCCAGCCTGATTGGCAGCCCCCTGCCGCTACAGCACCAGTCTCACAAGAGCCACCCCCTCCACCAGCAGATACTGACCTTCCTGCTCCAGCGGCTAAGCCAGGTTGGCGTCAAATCGGCAAACGCAAAGGCAAGAAAAAAGATAGAACAGCTGCTCATGCGCCTCCTCCAGCAGCTCTTCCACATGTCCACCCCCATAATATGATGGATCCACGACGTCAAGTTACGCAATCTTGGGCGACGTGGCTCCGTAAGTGACAATTTTTGTGAGCCAGACCTGATCACTGAACAACCGTGCTCTGTAGCTGACCCGGACCAAGCGCCTACTCCACCGTCCATCGAGCCTAGCCTTACAGTACCTCGTGCCACGAGTCCTGGTCTTTTCGGTCCTCGTACTCCTTCCAACAAGTCGTGGGCTGAGTAAATTTCTTGATCTATATCTTGCCATGATCGTAAGACTCATGAATCCAAATACAAATTGGGATCAGCATTTCAGATAAAGGAGTGGTTTATTTTCTTTTTCATCTGTATTTGTAAACTCCTTTTTCGACCATCACCGTAGTTGTGGATGTTTGTATCATGATCAACTTGGTTTTTTCTTCGATATTATGAGTATAATTTCTCCATAAGATTTAATCATTTCATTGTTTTACACTTTGAAGACTGAAGATATCAACTATTCTTAGTGTCATCACAATACAGCTGTACTATTAAATAATTGTATAAGGGCGAGCCGAAGGGGAAAAACTCAAAGCAAGATAATTTATCTACAGTCAAACCTCTGATAAGGCATACATTTTCCAGCTACCAAGTCAATTTGCAGGGTATAAGGGATAGGGCATACAATTTCTGGATGTCATAAAGCATACTTTTTTAAAATGTCAGCCACCTGAGTTGTCATTTCCCTAATAGTTTCCCTATCGTTTCAGCAATGTTGTACATATTTAATCAACAATATTTTGTTTTTACACTACTGGCTACACCTGAGCTTTGGGGGGGGTTGGCTGGAGTTGTTCTTTGGGTGTGAATGTTGGTGGTGAGCAGAACATGGTAGAAGGCCTAATTTACATGTAGAAATATTATAGTAGGGTCAGAAATAAACCTGTTTTCGGTCAATTTCCAGCTGAAAAAAGGGGAATTTCTATTAAGGCATACTTTCTAATAAGGCGTACCATCTGACCGTGACCGAGGGGTATGCCTTATTAGAGGCTTGACTGTATATATAATCTTCAGATGTCGACTGAGCAGACGTAAGGTGCCCATTTATGGAATCCTGCTGGAAGCGAACGTCTGATTTTCTACACTACGCTTTTCATGCTGATCAGGCATAAGACAACTTGCAACTTCAAGTACTCTTGTCTTAGTATCCCAGTGTTGACAACTAACAGAATAGACAAGCATCGACATTAATAAGATAGGGTAACATCAGCCCAAAAACCATAGACAAATTATAGGAAGCTATACCCCGAAGCTCATTACGCTCGCATCTCTTGTATTTATACTTTCTCCTCTTCCTCCACTCCCTTCGTGCACACTTACAATACTCGTTCCACGTAAATTAACGGTGGACATCTCTGCCTCCTTGATGAATGCCTCACGCTCCCTGTGCTCTTCTTCTCTTCTGTTCAGAACATCTTCATCTTCATCAGGAAGTTGCATTACAGTATCAACCCAAGCCAATCCCCAAGCTCCATTTCCTGCTTTTGTACCTCCTAAAATACGCCGTTCAGGGCTCGATAAAGACTCCCACCTCGCCCGCGTTGGCTGTGTATCTGCGCGATCTGGGCCATGATCACGGTTAAAGTAAAAGGTGATATTGGAACAAAGAAATAAAGTTGACTCACATAATATTAAATTGGTATGATGTTCATAAACACCAATAGCTCCACCTCCTTGTACCGCAGTCCGCACAACGTTACCAATCTGGCGATTTCTCCCTGTTGCGACAGACAAAGGAATTTCCTTGGTATCATCGACAATTGTCCCTTCTCTGGCCTCTCCAATTTTCTTATCTGCATCCGTATTGCTGAAATGAGAGGTAGTATCGGCCCTCGTCCAATTGGTACCCTTTCCTCCCATGACGATGCCGTCCACACTCAATCCCTCTTTCCCCCGCCCTTCCTTCCTTAGTCTTGCCCACTCATTATCTGCATCTTGGACTCTCGAACTCATCATCCACATCCAGTTCTCTTCCGTAACACCATCACGACTCAAAAGACTTTTCCTTACCGCGTTTAATGGGCCATCACTGAATGGACCCCAGCCGCTTCCACCAAAAATAGTTGTTGGTCCACCAGCACGATAGATACCTCCGCCAGCGACGGCAAGGTTTGTATTGAAAGAAGGAAACATGGACGAGGAGCCGCCGGCAACAGTTGCATCGGTTTGATGTGTGTGCGAAGGTGCATTTGGATCGGGAAGTTCGCCAACTAGATCTCCTGGCGATATACCTTTAGCACTGATTTCGGCAAGAATTTTAGATTCGTAATAATCATCCGTCACCCATCTACCGTCTATAAACTTTGGTATCAGCATACCTGTTCTCAGTT
>Ga0154004_1000200_pt1 | contig 15849 bp, 18 predicted proteins | sample TSFL088MetaG_FD_104727 | JGI IMG/M metagenome (GOLD analysis project Ga0154004, IMG submission 104727) | Attine ant fungus gardens microbial communities from Florida, USA - TSFL088 MetaG | ecosystem: Host-associated > Fungi > Mycelium > Unclassified | place: USA: Florida, Lake Talquin State... | reverse complement strand
GTGCTTGGATTGAAGTAGGACGGGAAAAGCCCATGTCTGCGAGAGCCCGTAGTAGGCGAGAATCAAGGATATTCGAGAATGTGGAAAATGAGGTAACTTGTCCTGAGAGGCGTGCGTCTGGAGCCATAGCACAGATAGACAATGACGAAGGACAAGAATTTTCGAAAATCAGAAAATTACATAATCAAGGTACTCACAACAGGCACCTATTTATAGGCACTTGTTGTGCGGGCCATACTACTGGGCAGATAACCCATTGTCAAAAGGCTGTTTGGGCTTGGTGCTTTTCATTTTTTTGACACATATTGTCAGGGGACACGATACATAGAGAAATCATAAGCAGATTTTAGAAAATGTATTCCATTTCTTTTTCATTTCTTGCAACCAAGATATTTGTATTGTAGTCATCAATGAGATGATCAGGTGACAGATCACTCATGGTCCCCAGAAACAAGTCCGGCCTCTTCCGCAAGTGAATAGAACATGGAATCCTTGTTCTTGAGGAGATTATCCGGAGAATCAAACTCGGCAACCTGAAGCATGGTTGAGTATCAAGAACGCAATCAGATCATCAAACCCACCTGTCCGGCGTCCATAACCAGAACTTTGTCAGATGTCATTATAGTGTTGAGGCGGTGCCTATAATTACTCAGTTTTCCCAACATAACTCACACTCTAGTCTAGACTCACGCTATGGTTAATATCGTGACATGAGTAAATGCTGGTCCACGAATAATTTCTTGAATTGCATGATCAGTATCAAGATCGACAGCAGAGGTTGCTATGTAACGAGATTAAGCTAATTCTCTGACAGACAGTCAGATACTTGCTCACCTTCATCAAGGACAAGGATACGAGTCTATAGAAGAAAAGATTTAACTCTACCGGATAATTTTACTACCTATAGTGCTTACCTTCCGCAAAAGTGCTCGAGCAAAACACAATAATTGTCGCTGACCTGCCGACAACGAAGATCCTCCTTCCCGAACAGGAGAGTCGAGCTGCTCAGCTAAAGTTTCGACGAAATTTTTCAGATGAGCCTGATTCAAGGGTAAGCACCAACAAATGCCGGGCCAAAAAACTTGCAAACCTGTTCAAGCGCTACCCAGATCTCATGATCTGTGTATGCATGGAGAGGATCAATGTTATCTCGAAGGGTACCTTCAAAGAGATCCGGTGTCTGAGGCACGATGGAAATCGACGAACGAACTAGAACAATATCATCCAGAGACACCCGATTTGAAGATCAAGCAGGACATACGATCATGGAGACCGAGTTGTGTTATGTCAACGGAATCAATCAAGATCGTTCCACTGACTGGCTCAATTATGCGGAACAGTGCTAACAGGAGCTGTGACATACCATGAGATAAACACGGTAATCAAGGCATTATTTGGCTTACCGATGATTTACCAGCACCCGTCCGACCGCAGACTCCAATTTTTTCACTTGGTTTCTGACAGGTGGTCAACTAACGTTTCATATTGAACAAAGCTTGACACACGATTTTAATATCAACATTCTTGAGCACCAAATCCAACCCAGGACGATATCGAGTAGAGTAATCACTATCAAAAATTGTGAATTGTGGGCCAGTCATTACAAATCATAGGAAACCTACCAGAATTCTACCGCCCCTCCCGACGGCCAATCCAGCGAGGGCTTTCTGTCAGGTAACTCATGAGGCGCTTCCGGCTCAGTCGAAGTTTGATGTAGAATGCGCTCCACACTGACAATGTTTTGCTCTACTTCGCTCGCGGACCGAACCAGCCAATTCTAACGAAAGGTGAGAATCATGCAACTTTTCCATAGGGTAAGGAAAGGCACGAACTAGAGACGAAGTGGTGTTCAAGGCATAGGACAAAACGAGGCCAACAAGGCCAGCATTCACTCCGGTCGTTATTAGAGCCGCCATCGCCAAGAGAGACACTGTGAGAATAATCAAGGTCCCGACAAACTCGAGGCGCACTGCGAGCCATCGATTGACAGAGATACTGGGTAAATAACAGATCTGATTCCTGTCAATTCTAAAATGGTTGTTCTGAGTAAAAATCGTTTGTTGGCGGAAAGCATGAATGGTTGAGAGCCCATTCAGTGACTCAGAAAACCAGGCAAAAATGGGAGACCGAGATACTGCATCAAGACGTTTGAGTTCGCGGGAAGTCGCAAGATAATACCTGGCATGAGTCAGCACTGACTGGTATCATTATGAGAAAGGACTTACTTCATCACCCTTAGATAAAACCATCCGAGAGGAATAACGGAGATCAAGAAAGGGGGGAAACTGGAGCCAATGACAACTAGGATAAAAAGGCACACAGCTGTCGTACGACAAAAGCCCTGGATGACACGAGCAAGGACTTGATCCAAAACGTAAACATCCCGAGAAAAAAGGTTCAGAATACTACACGGCAAATCAGGATCAGATTGATGTTATATATATAACCTCTGTACTCACCGTCCAGTCGGCGTCAATTCAAAGAACGATAGTGGTGCTTTCATCAGAGAGTCAAGCATCTGCAACAATTAGCATGAGAATAATTATCGGCTAGGACTTACTGCATCGTGAAGTCGCCTCGCACTTCGCAGGGCGCAAAATACCCACATCAATATCGACGATACTCCTCCCAACAAACAGGAAGAAAGCGAGAATAAGCCATAGATAACGAGGTATACCAGCATTCCATCATTGCTTCCTTGTTCTCTATTATGCTCTCCCCAATATCGTAAGGTAAATGTCGCAAGGACTGAAGTAGCTTGCTGGGCAATAGTCGTCAACAGAAAGAATACAAAGCCAGCAATAGAAGCCGCTTTGATGTACTCTTGATAAACGAGCGTCTTGACCTTGCCTTGTTCTTGGTGCTCGACCGACAATCCTTTCCCAGTCGAATTCAGTTGTGATAAGGTGGGTAAAATTAGACGAGGCTTGGGGAAACTAGCTCGTTGGCGATATTTCTCCAAGACAAAATGAGTTGAGGACTTTTCTTCTACTGTGTCATAGGGCTCTTCCGTTCTAGGAGTAGCAGTACCACTGGTTGTCGGGTACGGGGTCGATGAACCAGATGAATGACTAGACTTCCCATGGTCACGTCTGACAAAAATGTTAAACTGACATCACGCCTTGAAAATCCAATGACGTACATTAATTTGGAAATTTCGCTGTCACTTTTTGCAACCAACTCGTAGTAAGAACCTGATTCAATGACATAACCATGGCGAAGATAGACGAGGTGATCAAATTGCCGCACAAAGGCGATGCTGTTAGTAACAAAGATTCGAGCTTTTGATGCTAGTAATCCCTGAGGACCAATGACATTGTCTAGAACATTGAACACACTTCAACCTGCCAACTTGAAAAGTGAGCATACCAAAGACATGGCGGGCAACATGACTGTCCACGGCGGCAAGGCAATCGTCAAGTAAGACCCTATTACACTTGCGTTAGTGCTTATGTCGACGATGTAAGATACCCGAACGACGCACAAATCTGCTCGTGCATACACAGCTCTAGCAAGAGATAATCGAGCACGTTGACCACCGCTCAACTAGATCATATCATCATGATGTAATGAGGGATTCAGTGAATCGACGACTTACGGTGATACCTAAGAACAAGGTGCGCCTCAGACATGAAACGTTAACTCGAGATACACGGTGACACACACCTTTTTCCCCAACTTCAGTTAAATCACCATTCGGAAGTAAAGCTAAGTCAGGACCAAGCGCACAAGCTGGAAAGTACAGGCTCAATTTCTAATGAGTATCCGCAGACAAGATTGACTTGCCTTCAATGACAAGCTGGTAGAAAGTTTCATCATATTCGTGTGAGAAGAGAATGTTCTCTCGCACGGATGCCGACATAATCCTGAGAATTTGACACGTCAGAAGCACATACCTACCACGATACGGAAGCACGACGTACCATGGATCCTGTGGAGCATAGGCAGTTGTCCCTCTCACTGTCACGATCCCTTCCTTGCGCCTCATATCACCAGTGATTGCAGAAAGCAAGCTCGTCTACGAGGTCGAAATTCAGGACAATGTCATTTTCACCACTCAAAACATACCTTGCCAGCTCCTACACGCCCAAGCACACCAAAGAGTTCACCCTTTTTGATGGAAATATTGATATCCTCAAGGGTCGACTGCACGGCATCCTTGTTCCAGGTGAAATCACCCCCCTTGATCGACAGTACCTAAGATCCAAGATCCACAATCAAAAGTCAAGTTTAGTCTGAACGCTTTTGTCCCACCTCATCACCTTCCTTCAGATCATCAACGGCAAGCACTTCAACAGCATCAGATTGGAGCTCAGCGGCGCTAAGGAACGAATCGAGGCGCCTGACTGATACAGTTGCCTCGATGATGTTTGACATCACTTGGGCAAACTATACTCATAGAAGATGAACACATGATTAAACAAGGCGGCCTAGTATACTTTACCATTGCCAAAGGAAACTGCAGCAACATGAAGAGAGAAATCGCAGGGAAAATAACATCAGAAGTTAAAGGTCGTTTAGAAACAACAGCTGCAGTAGCGAAGGAGGCAAACGCCACTAGTAACGGGATACCGGACCAAAGAGCCGTATTCCCGGCCTATGTGAGATTGAGCATGAGGGTTCACCAAAGGAGAGATAAACAAGTTACCGTTACAATGCCGATCTTCTTGAGCATTTTCAGTTCTTGCTTATTTCTCACTTCAAGAACCCTACGCAGGAAACTGTTTTCCCAAGCATAGAGTTTAATGCTATAAATACTTGAGCCACCAGAAACCAGTGAATCAAAATCTCAACGAACCTTTTGATGTTATTGAGCAACTCGCTCATCAAACGTGTACGTTTGTCTCTGTTCTTCATTTGTTGCTCCTGCATTCTCTTAAGGGCCCTCGCAATAGCTACATCAGAGGTCAGAATTTCCAGTGAAGGTTTCAATGCTAGATCTTACATGTGTTCAACGGGATTGAAAAAATCATTATAGCAACTCCAGCAAAAGCAGACCAACCAAGAAGATCATACAAAGATACGAAGGCAAGAGTAATCTAATCATGGGCATGAGATAAAACAACCAATCCAAGTCAAAAACCACACACCTGTAGAGGGCCAGATATAGCAATGAGTCCATATGTACATAGATCCTGCAAACGCATAGCATCAACAGACATGAGGTTGACAATATCTCCTGTTGATCGACTACGTTCATCATTCGAGAGGACGAGTGCTTTGTTATAGATGACGGATACGAGTCCAGCACGCACACGCATCCTACATAAATTCAATGTTAGTTGATTGAAACATACTTTTGTTACGTACCCGGTTTCAAAGCATCGTTGGAAATACTGAACAAGGAAACAGTAAAACACAAGGAGAGAACAACAGTATCTGACACACCTGGTTCAAGCAAACTGTTTGTATTATAGAAGCAACAAACATAAGCACTGCGATGGCAAACCCCTGGAAGTCAGAGGGACGGCTATAACCAAACCGAGAACCCTGATAAGCTGAGATGTAGAGTAGTAAAACACGGAGAAGTTGTGGCTGAAGAAAAGCCAGAAAATCTTGGGTAATCTTGAGCCCTGCAGCTATGGCATATGGTCTACCATAAGCAACAAAAAGCGCTTTCCACAATGTGCTAAACAAATGATGAGCAAGGATTAGCAGTGCTTGCCCGATAATCGCACTATTTTGCCATTGCATTCTCTAAATCATTTCCAAGCTTCTCTGACTCATCTTCAGATAACAGAGCTGGGAGATCCTGTTCAGAGATGTATTGTCTTGCACCTTTCTTCATCAGAGGAGTCATCCAACTAAACGACTAAAAAGATACGTGATCTCATGAGAAGCGGAGCAGCGTTGAAAATACCTACCCAGATACTGAATACATTTGCAGTCAAGATAGGAGAATCTGCAAACGTTTTTTCTGCAAGTTGAAGTCCCAATCCATATTCGGGACTGATGCACTCCAAGGCGAAGGAGAAAAGGCCAAACCCAATGATAACAACCTTGAAGATGACTACCTGCCTGAAGAGCTCTAAGCCAATGTCATGACGCGTTCGAATCCAGATTCCGCCAAAAGCGGCGAATAGAGGCCAAAATAGGAGGAGAGCTGTTGACGAAGAACGCTGGCGCGTATGATTCAAGTAGGTAAGGCAAATAGTTGAAAGAAGGGCGAGAGGTTCGAGAATGTAAGACATGAGCACGGGGACATCGGTGTGTGTCAAGAATATATTGACTAGATTAGACGTGCTTGCGACAACTGCACCAGAGAGCAAGATCTACAAAGAAGTGAATTCAAAGGCCTCTGGACAGATTAGATACCTACGATTTTCGCCGTTAAGATCCGGCGGCTCCAAGGACTTAGGTGGCGAGACTCGAGCGGTGCAAGAGTCAAAGATCTAGCAAGACTCACAATGAGGATTGCAGCCGAAAGGGCAGAAAAGAGGATTCCCTCTTCATAACAAGGAGTGGTATCGAACGGCCTCAGGCGAGAAACGGCTCCCCAGCCCTCCAAATCATGACAGAGCATGATGGCAGGAGTCAAAGATACAGTGGTGCTGACTAACCAGAGCAATCGGGAGGAAGTAGAAAAAGTTATTAATAACTAATGATTCGAGATATTGAAATCGGTATATCTATATCTATCTTCTCAGTCATCAAGAGGAGGAAGCTCATCGCCTGCAATCCTTTCTCCGAGTGCCAATCGCTCTAAAAGGCCGTATGCTCGGTCGACGTTGTCGTTGACGATGACCACATCATGCACGTCCGGCTCCTTAGCAAATGCTATCTCCTCATGAGCTGTAGCAAGGCGCTTTTGTACGGAGGCCTCCGTTTCTGTACCACGGCCCCGAAGACGAGCCAGCAATGAGGCGAGGTTGGGCGGGGAGATGAAGAGATACACAGGATGGAGATCAGTGTTTTTTATCTGACGAACCCCCTAAAGAGGACGTCAGAACAAAACAAAACAATTTAAGTCAGGCTATACCTGAGCTTCTATGTCAAGGATACAGCGCTTACCCTGTTCCTGGATTTCGCGCACTGTAGCATAGCTGGTGCCATACAAATTGCCTGAGAACTCTGCGTGCTCGATAAAATAGTTGCGATCGAGGAGATCTTGGAAACTTTCTCGGGACAAAAAATAGTAGTGCTGGCCGTTGACTTCGCCTGGCCGAGGAGTGCGGGTGGTATCTGAGGGAACTCAGAGATGAAATCAGGCACAGGTTGGGTGATAGAGCGCACGAGAAACGCTGAAGCCAAAACGATCTGGGTGTTTTTGAAAAAGACGAGTCAGCAGTGTGCTCTTTCCGACGCCAGAGGGGCCAGAGATAACGAGCGGACGAGCAAAATCAGCCATGAAGGATTGAAGCATACCATATCAAACCTAACTATGAAAATAAAAGATGATAAATATTACATAATCAGTAAGTATCTTGCCTGTTCCGTTCCCATCTCGTCTCTCCCTCGTAACTACCTTGCCGCTCTGTTTCTGCCTCTGTCCCCTCCTCTCCCGGCGTCCCTGTCGGCTCGCAGCTGCCCTCAACGACATTTTTACTTACTTTGACGACTCCTTACGATCTTATACAATGGGTGCTGTCTGTTGTAGACCCCAGGTGTGCCGCCTCAAGTCCTCACTGAGCAAAACTCATGCTGCCCTGGGTTTCTAGCCCATTGATTTTGACGGAGAAGCTACCCTCTTTCATTTTGTTCTCCTTCGCTGTGTGGGAAAGGGTGCCTTTGGCAAAGTCCTCATCTCTTTTCCCTCCTTCCACGAGCAATCCTAATCTCGTCCTAGGTCCGTGTTGTCCAGCACAAGCAGACCCGTCAACTTTACGCTCTTAAATACATCAGCAAGGCGAGATGTGTCAAGATGAAAGCTGTCCCAAACATTATCCAAGAACGTCGACTTCTAGAAGAGGTTCGTACTCACCCGGCCTTTCTTGCCGCCTCACAACTCGCCCCTTAGATCGACCATCCTTTTGTTGTCAACCTTCGTTATGCATTTCAAGATGACGAGAACTGCTTTTTTGTCCTAGATTTGATGTTGGGTGGCGATTTGCGATGTGCGTCTATCCTTTCCTGCCACCCTTTATACCCTCAACTCCATCCTAGTCCACCTTGAGCGCATCGGATCTTTGGAAGAAGATGCTGTTTGCTTCTACGTTGCCCAATTGTCTTCTGCCCTCTCCTTCATCCATGACATGGGAATCATGCATCGGTTGGTGCTCCTTCCTTATAGGGACTTCCTTATGTCTATATTACCATTTTCATATGTCAATTTCAGAGATATCAAGCCAGACAATATTCTCCTAGATGAAAAGGGGAATGCCCATCTGACTGATTTCAACATCGCGGTTCATTTCAGTGAGCGCAAGATCACTGGTGTTGCAGGCTCTATGGCCTACATGGCTCCTGAGTAGGTTCCAATTTATCTAATAATCTACATCTATTAAGCTCGAGACAGAGTTCTTCTCAAGCGAGGCTATTCGTACCAGATTGACTGGTGGTCACTTGGAGTTTGTGCTTACGAGCTAATATTTGGCCGCCGACCCTTCCGCGGACGATCAAATAACGATCTGACCTACAGTATAACTAAGGATCCTCTCAAATGGCCTGAAGACACGGAAAAGAAATGCAGTCGTCAGGCTATGCAAGTGCTAAAAGGAGTTAGTCGCTTGACAGCCATCTCTATATCGTCAAACTGACATTTGAAATAGCTCCTGGACAGAGATCCGAGCAGACGCATTGGTTGCAAAGGCGACGGTGAAGGATTTCACGAGTTCCAACGGCTACCATGGTTCCAACACATTGATTGGGAAACATTGGAATCAAAGGAACAAATTCCACCATTTGTCCCCGATGTAAGTACCCATCCTTATAACGAGACCGTGTTTACCTTCTTTTTTCCCTAAAGACAAAGAAATCCAATTTTGACGCTTCGCATGAACTAGAAGAACTACTTCTGGAAGATAATCCTTTGAAAGCTAAAACTCGCAAGGTCAATCAAGAAAACTTGAGCGCAGAAATGAGGCAGATGGAAGAAGAGTCCGTTTTCACTGGGTTTCTGATCCATACATGTTTTTGAGCTTTCCGATAGGTTCACCGGTTACGATTTCAACAAGACGAAACGACGGTCATATTATCCTCATAATCAACAACTGATATCGCAGGCGACTGGAACATCATCGTCAAGACCTGAAACACCCGCTGATGGTTTGAGAGGCGAGCATAGTATTCGGATCCACAATTCCCTGGAATACAACAGTGGAGACATTGATCTTCGAGAGAAAATCAATGAAAAAGATTATTCATAGTCAGATAAGACCTGTTTTGCTTTGCCTTCCTTGAAGGTCATGAAAGGACCATGTTCTAGGTCCTTGGACGTTTTGATTACGCCTTGGTGATGACCTTGGTAGCCCTACTTCTGACCCATGACGCTTTTGTCCGAGAACGACATGCTTTTCCACTCTCTTTTGATATACTCTATATCTCATTTCAAGTAGTGGACTTGCACTGAAGTCTCGTTCCCTGGTCAATGTTTCTCACTGGATTTTACTGGTCTGTCCGGTGTCACCCCTGGATTCTTTTTTGCTCCCCACTCTTTGGGCTTTTGCTGTAGGTATTATCTATTAATTTTTATCATATTCCCCTTAGCTACGATGTGTAGTAGCGTACCAATACCCTTTTTGATCATCGATTTCTATTCCGGGGCTTGGTCACGGTCCATACATCCTGAAGTGTCACACGTCCTCCTGATTCAGGAGAACTCGGGGTCTCGGTCGAATTTGGAAGTAATGATCTGATAGGTGACTGGATTTCCATGTTCACAGTTGCTATCGATGCAGATAGTTCTATGGCGCACTGACTGACCAGTATGATGTAACTCATCTTTCGAGGCTTAAAGTAAAGCTAATATTGACAGATTGGATACAGTGTCATGTATCCACCACGTGTAATCGGAACCGGACCCAAACCCTATCTGATGCAGGCAGCTGACGGTGGAGACACCATCCAATGGCAACATTGTTTGTATCACGTTATTTACGAAATGTGGGAGAGATAGTTCTTATACCGTAACTATGACACGAAGCCGGTCTAATATTGGGTTATGCTCTCGCAGCTGGCACGTACTTTTGTGGAGGTTTTGAGTGAAGTGTGAACAAATGGTGAACGAATTGTATGCATGTGATGAGCGAATAACATTGTAAATGATCGGAACGCGTGAGAGTTTTCTTTTGGCATTTCAACATCATGCAACAAGTTGACGTCAATGTCCACTGATCTCGCCCTGTCTTGTCGAAACAGGCACAATATGTTGTCCAATAATTATTTGTATAATTCCGGACCCGAAACAGAATTCATCTTGATCTCCGTTTGAGTTACTCATCCTCTTTTAAATGCAGGTCATTCAATGGTTTAGACCCCATCCATCCTAGTAATGTCCTCGACTGGCGACACAGCTCCTCTATCCAATGTGGCCCAAATCCCTTTACCTCCTGGTATGAATCTAGCCGAGTTTCAAGACCTTCAAGCTCATTTGAGTGAGTGTCTATATGGTGGATTATCAGTAGTGGGTGACAGGACCTCCAGTCGGAATCGCCATTACCACCTCTGCTGCATTCGGGATCGTTGCGTGGGACTAGTGAGCGACCTAAACTATATCCATGGACTAGACTGACCATCCTCATTTCAGTTTTATCCAACTACCAGACGAGTTCTCCCTATATAGATCCAAAGACAGAAATATTTGGAAATCTCCTGCAACTTGGTGGTGGGTACTCCTCTCGGTGATGCAGAGCCAAAACTGAATTATCGAAAAGGTTCATCGTGTTGCGGTATTCTGGCATCATCGCAACGTTGCCCTCATTATTCTTTACAGTTGTCCAGACAAAATTCTGTCAAGTCGCCATATCAACCAGTGCAGCTGGTGCCGTTCTCACAACTGCTTCCTCCGGCGCTATCTTTGGGTATCGAGTACGAGCACTTTGGAATGGCTCCATCCTCGTTAGTGTGGTCGTTGGGCTATTTTACGTGATCATGGTAGCATGTTGGGTAAGTGGTGATCAAAAGTAGTTATCTGATTGGAGGTCCAAGTCTGATAAACATCCGCCAGATAAGCGTATCAACGCAGTTCCGTGGGGATACAGGTCCGCATACATCGATTCTATCAAATTGTCAGCTCCATCCGGAGGCCCCATGGTCCCCAATGAGCTATGCTTCTTCTGTTGCGTTTGATACTTGCGTCTTTATCTTTACGGTGGTCAAGTTCCGAGGCAACTCTGACACATTCAAGTCAAAAGTCAATCGCCAGATTTACAACGACAGTCTTCTCTATTTTTTCCTCCAAACTGCCACAAACATCGTGGTACTTTCCATCCAAACGCAATCAAACCCCAGCTTCAACCTTATCAAACCTGCTACAGTTCCGTTTTCCACTTTAATGACTGTCACGATGGGAACACGTGTATTCCTTAACCTCAGATTATTCAACAGACGTCAAGAACAACTCAATGCTCCTTCACTTCCAGTGCAAGTCCAATATTCAGACGGAGCCAATCACCCAACGCCCGGGTTCTCACCGGTTGTTTTCGCCCCATTGAAGAATACTTCTCACGACAAAAATAGATATTAATAACCTCCTACCCTCGAATGTCTGCTGTCGAGCCACATGATTTCATATTATACTGCAATATGGTATGGTACATCTTTATGTAATTTATTGGTTAATAATTTTGTGGATGTAAATATTGGATGTACGGTGTTAGGGAGTAATCCTCACAACCATAGGCTTGTATTGATTGAGGACCTTGGAAATCTGCTGCTGCTGGTTTTTGGACCTTTGGGTGTGTGTGATCAAACTGGGTATAGCAAGTTATCATACTGTTGTATCAGGGTGGCGGTGGTGGCATAACCTAAGGCGTTGGTGAAAATGTGAATTAGTTTCAAGGGGTCAAATCTTTGGAGCAACGGTTCGGAAGTGAGGCAGCACTTGATCTTGTTCAGGGCCTCCGAAGCAGCAGGTGCCCATCAAAATTCTTGGGTCTTCTTCTGGGTGATACTGCTTGTATGATTGACGAGTGAGATCATACAAAGTTGTTGAAGTTTATTACATAATTCCAGCTCATATTGTCTCATTTGTTATTTGTTGTGTTTCCATAGTTACAACTAATATTTTTCTCTCCATTACACAGTAAACATACAGGTAGTATTTAACTCATAGCTAGGGTAGACTATGACCAAGTTTCTCTCATTTGGTCCTAGATTTGGACCTGAATATATTTTCTTATCCCAGCATTAACCTGCGCACTCTTTGTAAAAAGTGTACTACAGCATGCTCTACTCCAAGTTTGACCTAGGGTTGCTGCAACCAACACTAGTGTAGCTAGATGTGGAAATAGTTTTATAGCCCGTGTCAGAAAGGCTGTAAGCTGCATGGAACAACACAGAGCAATTATATATACATTTATCTGGAATCAAAACTGTACAGAATTGTAGAATGAATTGATTGATTCCAGCAGTGTTCTGACATACATATATTGAGCAAAAGTGCATATATTCACACAGCTACAGTCTTGGGTGAGCAGAACTGACTGACTCGGTCCTAGAAAACCAGTGCTTACACATTTGGCGAATAGATATCATTCCCTGTATGCAATGATTATAGTTAATTTGCTCATATTGTGCTTGGTACAAATCTTTTTTGTATTAGAACAAGTTATTGTACTATCAAATACAATACTAATAGTCCTACGACCGACGCACGGTCTGCTTTCCATCAGTATCTCCAACCGTCACAGCTTTCTCATGGAATCATGGGAGTTTATAGTTCATGCTGGGCTTATATAGAATGAACCCCCCCAGTCCTATCAGTCGTTTCCCATCCATGTTTGAAGAGGGCAAGCTCAACGAGAAACAAGAACAGGAGAGTAATTGCTTACACACCGACTTACTCGCGTTTCATGAACAGAATGCCGGTCGTCTCATCGTTGATCCCGAGTATGCATTCTTTTTTGTGACGGAATGCTGAGGAGATATGATGTATGATATCACACAGAGAGGCAAGAGTCGAACTGGGGGAAGAAGTAGCTGCTCGCCTTAAACTAACCAAAGACGGGACAAAAGTATTGTGGCCTCAACCGACTGACTCAGAGAAGGATCCTCAGAATTGGACGGGAAGCCGTAAGGATATCCAGCTCCTTATCATCACGTTTGCGGCATTCGTACCAGATTTCGACTCTGGCATCGGTAAGCAGTTTCAAATGACATGAGAAACAGGCTTAGAATGGCTGTCGGATTTCCAGGCATTGCATCTTTGTTCCCATTGGCTGAACAATACAATACCACATCTGGTATTATCAATAATTTGACGTCGAAGTGAGTACCATCAATGTGACCATCTTTTATATGTTACACTTTCCAAGCTGGAGTATCTTCCTATTGGGTATGTGAATTCGAGTGTAGATGTCCTCCATGGTGTCCTTATAATTTTTAGGATGGGGGAGTATCTTTGCTGTGATCATCATGCGGCGTTTGGGTCGCCTACCAGTATTGTTTTGGTCCCAGGTGCATATGCTTTAATTTTAGTTTTTGCACCAGTGCGGAAGGTCCCTATAGGTGCTGGCATTGGGTCTCCTTGTTGGCTGCACTTTCGCGCCCACTCTTAAGGTCTTCGCTGGTGAGGGCATCGTCGATCAAATAATAGCCTGTCTGATTGTCGTGTGCAGCAATGCGATGCTTGACAGCATTTTTTGCGTAAGTCGCAGCAATTTTTCAGAAAAAAAATACCCCGGTTCTCACCTTCCACAGTACAGCACCTCAAGTCACTGTATGATCAATGATGCAGCCTTATACTCATTTTCTAAACTGGGTCTAGGGCTTATATGTTGTAACAGATTTATATCCTTTTCATCTACAAGCCCGAAAGGTGAGTCCAAAAGATCAGTTGGAAATGGAAAATTTGCGAACGATCAGTTGTGACAGCTGAACTTCTGGACCATGGGTTTCATCATATCTCCCTTAGTCTCTCCGTTCGTTTTCGGGTTTCTAGTGGCTCGGACCACCTGGCGTTGGGCATACGGGATCGGATGTCTATACGGATTACTTGTAGTTCTGACTATCGCACTGTTCGGAGAGGAGACGTAAGGCATTTTTATCTCCAAAGGTCATTTGCGCCTGATTGGATCACACAGGATATATGACCGGACAGTTCGGCCAACGATACCTGAGCCAACGACCACTGGACTTCGCTACCGGGTAGAGACACTCATTGGAATTACAGGATGGAAGATGGCAAGATACCGCCCATCATGGGGGCAATCTTGCATGGCAATCTTGCATGTTGTTTGGAGGCCTCACTTGTTGTCCGTCCTTGTCTTCGAGGTGAGCGTTCCAATGAGATAAACTGAAACCATGTGAGCTTGAGGCTACATAAGGCGCTTGTGTTTGGTTTCGGTATTGGACACCATGTACGTACATCTATGAATTCACTCGACTGCTCACGACAAGTCTCTAGGTTACAGGCGTCGTGTTCCTAAAAAACCCTCCAGAAGAAGGTGGATATGGCTTCGGCCAGTTAGCAACTGCAGGTATGTATGCCACACCTGTAGTAAGTATTGTCACTATTGTCGTGTTCTCGGTTCGATCCAATGTTTCTAGGTATCTGTTATTATTGGAGAATTCGTCGGCCGATACCTGAATGACTGGATTATGAATATCTCCATCAAGAGGAACAACGGTATTTTTGAGGCGGAAAGTCGCCTTTGGTATGTGATTCAATTACCCGTTCCTTCGTGAATTTCTTGAAGTTAAATTAGGGCCTGCTATGTCGCTTTGCCCCTGTACATAGTTGGATTTGTAGTCTTTGGTGCAGCCATCCAGAATCACCTGACTGTCGGAGCTCTCATCATGGGTTGGGGTATTGCTGAGCTCGCTATCATGATCACTACGGTGGCAGTATATGCATATACCAATGACTGCTTTCCAAAACACCAGGCAAGGGCTCTGCTTGTCAGAACGGTTCAGTTAAACAAATTCTGTCCGTAGGGTGAAGTCAGCGCTTTGGTCAATCTCGCCAGAGTTCTCGGAGGTGAGGTCATCTATCAAACCTTAGAACTATGTTGAATGCCCAAAATCAGGGTTTAGTGTAGCATATTTTCAGGTGCCCTGGGCGCTTAAACATGGTGCGATCCAGGTATTCGGATGTGAGGCAGCGTAAGTTCCAAAAACCTCCTACACATCAATGCTTTCTGCTCATGCCCTATCAGAATCGTGGGTGGACTCTTCGTTCTAATCGTCATACCAATCCAGTGGAAAGGAAGAGATCTAAGGGTAAGATGCCGGCTAGTATCATCAATCTTTTCACAGGTTTCCTCACCTTCTTGATATAGGCATATTATTCTCTCTGATCTATGTATGTTTTCTTCTCGGGTGATTGTCGTGACAATTGCATAATTTATCCTGGGTGAGTCTCTATAACACCACGTAAGATGTGCGCAAGATGTAATGGCAGATTCTCGAGATGGATTTGGTTGTTCATTAGCATTGAGAACGTCATACAAACCCACCGTACCTCTGAAATCTAGCTATCCTCCAGCGTCGATACAAAAAAGAGTGCCATGTGTCAAATAAACTTTCCTGACACGGCAGATATTTAGATGTCAAGTGATGGTGTGGTGTCATCTTACCTGTCAAGTCATCTCTTATCACGCAGTCACGCTCTGCCACTATGGTTACGCCCCTAGATTATCACTTGTAGTAGATTTGAAGAGAGCTGCTAAATATACTGTCTATTTCCCATATCAACAGGCTTGGAATAATGGGAGCACTAGTCCACTTCAACAAGAAGGCACTGGTATTGTG
>Ga0154004_1000199_pt1 | contig 15873 bp, 10 predicted proteins | sample TSFL088MetaG_FD_104727 | JGI IMG/M metagenome (GOLD analysis project Ga0154004, IMG submission 104727) | Attine ant fungus gardens microbial communities from Florida, USA - TSFL088 MetaG | ecosystem: Host-associated > Fungi > Mycelium > Unclassified | place: USA: Florida, Lake Talquin State... | reverse complement strand
CCTAACCCTAACCTAACCCTAACCCTAACCTAACCCTAACCTAACCCTAACCCTAACCTAACCTAACCTAACCCTAACCCTAACCCTAACCCTAATTGAAGCTGAATGTTAAACAGAGAGGAAGCTTAAGCATGTGAGAATGGACATGGGAAAGGAATGGTTCAACATATTATGGGAAGTTTTCTGGAAGAGTCAGGGGCTGATTTTTGAGTTCACAACTCCCTATGTCTACCAACAAAATGGGGTAGCTGAGTGAGCAATGCAAATGGTGCTTGATAGTACCAGAACTATGCTGGCTAAGTTGGGTATTTCTCTGAAATATTGGGCTAATGCAATTCAAAGTGTTATTTATGTCAAAAACTTCATACCATCACTTCGACAATCTAACATAGTACCAGCTAAAGTATGGTTCAGACAATGTCAGAATGTTTCACATCTTAGACCATTTGGAACCATCAGATATGTATATGTCCCTTTTGATCTGAACATTTCAAAGTTATCACCATGATCAGTTAAAGTCTCTAATAGGTTATTTTAGTCATAAAGCATATAAGATATTAGACAGAGGTATGGGTGCTTTTTACAAATCATGTGATGTCATCTTTGAAGAAGGCAACACTTACTTTACCCAATGACCCTACTAAATCTTTACTTCCAACAATACCAATATATATGAATATATTGAACCATTGACTTTCTCAACATTGGAACACATACCCAAGGCTACAACTGAAACCCACTACTCTTGACCATGGCATTGCACCAAGACTACTACCAAGTACTGAATTACACAGAGAGACAACTTTTTTACAACCAACATCTGAACTTCAAAACAACATGCAAACCAAACAAGTGAATGAATTACCATTAGCAACCAGATGAACTCATAGAGAACCAAAGCCATCAGCCCAACTGAAAGACTCCCTTGAATATCTCAGCAGGCCAAATGTGAATGTTGTTGATGTAGATACTTGAATACCAAAATTATACAATAATGCAATAAAGCAACCAGATCTTTGGTGGGAACCAATAGTGAAGGAGTTGGAGATACTCAGGGAACAAAATATATTTGACATTGTACTCAGGCCAGAAGAAAAGAATATAGTAGGATCAAAATGGGTATATGCAATAAAATAGAAGGAGAATAGTAGTTTGGAAAAGTGGAAAGCTCAAACAGTAGCAAAGGGATATACACAAGTCATTGGGGAGGATTACGAGGAGATATATGCATTAGTGGTGAGATTAGAATCAGTATACTTAGTATGTGCTATTGCTACTTCAAGAAGACTTTGACTTTGGCAGGTTGACTTTGTGTTGGCATTTTTGAACAGTAATAGTACTTTTGAGGTATTCATGGAGCAGCTGAGAGAATTTGAGGAAGGAAGAGATGAGTATATGTGGAAATTGAACAAGACACTATATAGGACAATGTAAGAGGCCCATGATTGGACTAAAAACTTAGATAGGACATTTGAAGGACATGGATACTATAAATCAAAGGCTGATCCTCAAATCCACTCATGTGTCTTTGAAAATGAATTCATGTTAACATCTACCTAGACTGATGATATACTAGGGGTTTCATTTACTTTGGAGGGCAAAACTCTAGCTAAAAATCAACTTGGGACCAGCTGTGAGATAAAAGACCTTGGGAAAGTGAAACTCATATTAGGAATACATGTTGATAGGGACCCAGCTACTGGCAATATTATATTATCTCAAAAGGCATACTGTGAACAAATGCTTGATAGATTCAATATGTCTAAATGTATACCAGTTTTGACTATACTTCTACCAGAACTTATGTTATCATCTGACAATTGTCCCACTATAACCCAAGAAGCCAAGGAGATGAAAAACATCCCTTATTACAAGGCTTTGGGATCACTAATGTGGCTACAGGTAGCTACTTGGCTAGATCTCTTTTATACTGTTAACATTCTTTCTTGTTTCACTCACAATTGTCAAGCCTGGACTACCAATCAAGTCTGATTCCCAACCTAAGCAGCACCTGAACTGTAAGGGAACACTCTAGGAGTGTGCTTAGTAAGTGTTGATGGATCTATTCTTATCTGGAGTCTGGATCTCTTAGCACATGTTTACTCTTCTCTGTCTCCCTTCAGTCTGGTTTGTACTTGGTCTATAGCCTGTAACTATATTAGGAATACTTGGTATTGTTGTGTTAGTGCTCATGTAGTTGTACACAGACTGCCTCCAGTAGTATATATAGGAGCCTGTATCAGTAGATCTACCTTTACTTGAATATTACCCTAGCTTCTGAGACTCTTACTAGCTTTCCAGTGTAACCTCTGGCCTTGAGTCTGATGTTGCCCTTACATAAACCAGTGTACTCCACTTAGTAGGTGAAAGGGGATTAAGGATAAGAGGAATTGATTGACAAGGACTTAGAATACTAAGTTGAGAACAAACTAAGGAAGGGGACTACTACCAGCTCTACTTATACTAATAATCCATGGAATGACTATGTCAGCCATGGTGGTTGTCTAGGAAGTGGCTATGCTATGGGTCACAATTGTGACAACAACCTAGGGAAACAGCACTAGTTGGCTCTTAAACATACTCTTGCTTATGTTAGAGGAACAACATACTATGAGGTGGTATATCAAAGTAGAGGAAACTTGAATCCTGTTGGGTATGTCAACTCAGACTATGCTGGTTGCAAGAATATGTGCCAATCAATGAAAGGAAATATTTTCATAGTGGCTGAAGGTCCTGTTTCATGGGAGAGCAAATGACAAGAGATTGTAACACTATCAACCATTAAGGCAGAGTATGTAGCATTTACTAGAGCAACAACCCAAGTGCTATGGTTAACAAAGTTCTTCAATGAAATTAGTTTACCTATCAAATCTCCAATTGAAATCAGGGTAGATAATAATAGATCAATCTCAAACAGTATTAATGATAAAAACCACAGACATACCAAGTACATCAATATAAAGTACCATTTTGTCAAAGAACATACTGCTCAAGGGGAAGTTTTGTTTAAGTACATTCTATTATCAGATAACCTCACAGATATATTCACAAAGCTATTGCCATGTAACACTATTCAGAAGTTGACTATGTATCTCAAGTATGACAATTCACTGACTACAATAGTCCAGGGGGAGTATTGAAGTGAACCAATAAGTTGATGATGTCTCTTTCTTTCCTATCTATATTATGATCCCATTTCCATATAATTAGTTTTTTGTGCACCTTTGTACCTCAGCCATATACTACATTGGGTGACAACTGAGACTTACTGTTACTTCTAGTTTATTCAAGGACAGATAATAATCTATGGATAATAGATCAGTGTATATGCAAATGTTGAGAACCTTTTATCTCTATGGGATCTTATTGTCTTAGGGTCTATTTATGGACAAAAGAAGCATATTGAGAAGAAATTCACAGTAAACATTAAAGCAAATGATTATGTCCAGTGGTTCCTAAGATATCAGTAATTTAGTGTTTGGTATCTTGATGGTTGCCTGATTGCTTTGAGATGTTTTTGGCATTGTTGGAAAGGTCTTCTCAAGGGCTTTCAGTGGCTATTGAGATCGTCAAAATTAGTCAAGTATTCCTGAAGTTAGGTCTGAATGAAGTTTGTAATACATTAACAGAGAAAAAAAGTAGAAGATAGATATTATGACTTGGCAAAACAGCTAAGTCATTATTTAATTTAATTTAATTTAATTTAATTTTCTTATTTGGACTTACTACATAAGGAAGGAGTGTGGGAAAGAATCACATGTTGTGTCACATATCACATGTCATAGGGAGCAAAAGTAAAGTTCAAAATCTGGACAGACTACAAAAATCTCTAGTACTTTATGACTAGCCAGAAGTTAAACCAAAGACAAGCTAGATGAACATTATGCCTTTCACAATTTGACTTTACCTTGAAGCACATTCCAGAAAAGAGTATGGAAAAGGCAGATGGATTGAGCAGGAGACTGGATTGGCAAGAAGGGATAGAGAATGATAATAAGGATCAAACATTAATAAAGCCAGAATAGATAAAGAGAATGGAAATACTGGTAGAAGAAGACAATCTAAGAGATAGGATTAGAAAAGCACAGAAAGGGAATAAAAGAGTAGTTATGTCACAAACTTCATTCAGATCATAACTTTGGGAATACTTGACCAATTTTGACGATCTAAATGGCCACTAAAAGCCCTTAAGAAGACCTTTCAAACAGTACCAAAAATGTCTCAAGGCAATTAGTATTCACTGAGTTATCAGCAGATCAGTTGGCAATCACTAAGTTACCAGACACTAAATTACTGATATCTCGGGAACTACTTAATATAATTGTTTGCTTCAACAACCATCATGAAGTTCTCTTCAATGCACTTCTTTCAGCTATAAATAGATCCCATGGAGATACAAGATCCTCAATGTTTGTACATGACACTGATCTTTACCCATAGATTATCATCTGTCCTTGAATAGAACAAAGGACTGCCCTAAGACAGTTAGGTTATCTTTATTTCAAGAACAATAGCACTCCTATATGTAGAACAATAGGTAGTAATCATGTAGTAGACTGTCCTGGTGCACAGACCACCACAATCATGTATTTAAGAACTGTATGTCTGAGGATAAACCTCAGACTTAACAACATCTTTTGCTGCTTGTCTAACTTTTCTTTTTTGAGCACTTTGATTATCAAATCAACTAATCACAAATCAGTAAGTGGCCATTTGTGATAAGTTAAAGTAGTAGAAGAACTAAAGAAAGCAGAGATGAAAATGCTAAGGGATAAAGAATAGACAATAGAGGAGGGAATAGTTATAAAGGAGAGACAAATCTATATACCAGAAGAGGAACTGAAGGGGGAAGTGATATGGTTACATCACAATATGCCAATAGGAGAACATAGAGGAAGATAGAAGACAACCAAACTGGTCATGAGAAATTATTGGTGGCTAGGAGTTACAAAGGAAGTGGGAAAGTATATGGATAGATATGATGCTTGTCAACATTAAAAGAACAGAAGCAAGGCTCCAGCAGGAAAGCTAATGTCCAATGCAATCCCAGAGAAACCATAGAGCTACATTTCAGCAGACTTCATTACAAAACTACCTTTAGCTCAGGATTACAATATAATTCTAGTAATTTGCAACCAATCCAGTAAAATAGTACATTTCATAGCAACTATGGAGAAAACATTGGCAGAGGGACTTATTAGGTTATTCAGGGATCATATCTGGAAATTGCATGGCCTTCTAGGAAGTATCATATTGGATAGAGAGGTACAGTTTGTAGCAGGAATGATGAGGGAATTGAGCAAGTTGTTAGGGATCCAGACAAAACTGTCAATAGCCTATTACCCTCAAATGGATGGGCAAATGGAGAGGATCAATCAGAAGCTAGAACAATACCTGAGGGTCTTTATTGATCATAAACAGGAGCAATGGCTAGACTGGTTAGGAACTGCCAAATTTGCATATAATAACAAATTTCATTTGGCTACAAAAGCATCCCCTTTCAAAATGAATTATGGTCAGGATCCAAGAATGGGATTTGAAGAAAGAAGAAAGGGGAAGTTTGTAGTAGCAGGAAAGTTTGTGGAAAGAATGAAGAAAATTCAGGAAAAAGCAAAAGTAGCATTAGGAAAAGTATAGGAGGAAATAAAGAAGTACACAGACAGGAAGTGAGGAGAAGGGAAGGAGTGTAAAGTCAGGGACTTAGTGCTGTTGAGTACAAAGGACCTAAAAGGGCAGATGATAGGAAGGAGATCAGAGAAGCTAATAGAATAGTTTGTAGGCCCATACAAAGTAAAAGAAATTATCTCAACCAATGCTATAGAATTAGAATTACCAAGTTCTATTAAAATATACCCTGTAGTTAATGTAAGTAGAGTACAATAGTACAAGCCTCAGGTAGAAGGGCAGAAGTGTTATAAGCCATCTTGGCCATAATAACTTTTATTCTTTTAGTCCTTTATCTTTTACTTTTCTTTTCTTTTAATTAGATAAAAGGGGAGTCACATGATCAGGATCACATGACCTATCACATCTGTCACAATCCATCACATTTTTTCCCTATGACAATTTGGTTACAAGATTAGTCATATCACATAGGTCACATATCAAAGAACATTCTAGTAGATTCCAGTAGATTATTAGTAGGTTAGGGTTAGTAGCACAGACCATGTGTAAAAGGTATAAGTAGCAGCCCATATCTAAGAGAAACTCTATTAAGTTTCTTGACTATCATACAGTACTCTAGGTTTTTGTGGTCTATCCATATCTCTACCAGATGAACTACTTCTTCAAGAAAATGCCTCTACTCTTCCAGGACATGGATAATGGCCAGCATCTCCTTATTGTAGATCTTGTAATTATGCTCTACCAAAGACAGGAACTTGCTGTAAAAGGCCACCAGGTACTATTTTCCATCCACTAGAGACTGCTGAGATAAGACTGCTTCCATAGCAAAGTCAGAGCTATTGGCCTTATCAATCCTAAAGAGGTCCAAGTCCTGAGGTAACACCAGTACTAGAGCAGAGGTCACCACCATCTTGAGGTCATCATAGGCCTACTGCTCCTTATTGGTCCATGTCCAGGCCTAGCCAGAACAGGTGAGGTTAAAGAGAGAGTATGTTATCATAGAAAAGCCTTGGATAAACCTCCTATAGAAGTTGATAAACCTGAGGAAGGCTTTGATGTCCATCCAGTTCTCTGGAGTTGGCCATTTGTAGATTCTAGTAATCTTGATGGAGTTCATAGAGACTTTATTCTCTAAGATGACAAGTTCTAGATATTTAATCTATTTCTTTTGGAGTTTGTACTTTTTGGGATACAGAAACAGCTTATACTCAGCTAGGATCTCTAGTACTCTCTAGACAGCTCATGCATGTTCTTCCATAGATCTAGTAAAGATGAAAATGTTGTCTAGGTAGACAACTACTATACCCTCCATAATGAGATTCTGGAAGATATCATTCATCATCGTCCAGAAGGTGGCTGGACTGTTGGTCATATCAGCAAACATTATAAGGGGCTTAAACAGACCATAGTTAGTATGGAAGGCTGCCTTTCACTTATCTCTGGGCTTGATACACACATTGTTAAATCTCTATCCAATGTTAAGTTTGGTGAAGTACTTGGCTCTGTGAAGTTGAGAAACAAGCTCAGAAATCAGGAAAAGAGAGTACTTGTTCTTAATTGTTATAGAATTAAGTGCTCAGTGGTTCTGAACAAAACAGAGAGAATTATCCCTTTTCTTGATAAAGAACACTAGAGCTGCCATAGGGGAGTTAGAAGGCCTAATACATCTGGTCCATAGATTCTCTTCCAGGAAGACATTGAGCTCCTTCTGTTCTACCAGAAATAAGGGATCTATCTTAAATGACTTGGGTTCTGAGCCCAGGAGGAGCTCTATTGTATAGTTCCAATGGTAATGCTCTGGAAGAGTGTTGAAGTCTTCCTTAGTGAACATGGCTTTGAATCCCAAGACATAGTTAGGCAGTGGACTGTGGGTGGCTTGGGCTTCTGCACTACCACAAGCTCCTTCTGCTAAGCATTGAGAAGCTGTAGCTATAGCTCAGAGTTCCTTGGTCAGAGGGTCTAGTAGTAGCTATATTATAAACAACCTGTCTCTGAGCTCCCAGTCTTAACTATTGGTTCCAATTGGGGACTCTTTCTTGTTGGTGTTTTCCACCAGCACAGGCAACTCTCCATTCTAGTAGGCATTTACTGCTTGGACTTCTTGCTTCTTTTGTGCAGTGCATTCCCTTCACAGCATTTGACACCTCTTGCAATGAGGTAGACAACAGGTCATCAGTACTTCACCTCTTTTTTAGTCAACCTCCAGGTTATGGTCCTTAAGCCAGAGGTAGCCCAGTATCAGGTCTTTTTTCCCTAGACTAGAGACCACGAGGAGCATCTACTCTAAGTGGGTGTTGTACTGGAGCTATCACAAATGGCCACTTACTGATTTGTAAGTTGATGATTTAATAATCAAAAGGCTCAAAAAAGTAAATTTTAGATAGTAGCAAAAGATATTGTTAAGTCTGAGGTTTATCCTCAGATATACAGTCCTTAAATACATAATTGTGGTGGTCTGTGCACCAGGACAGTCTACCACATGATTACTATCTATTGTTCTACATATAGGAGTGCTATTGTTCTTGAAATAAAGATAACCTAACTGTCTTAGAGCAGTTCTTTGTTCTATTCAAGGACAGATGATAATCTATAGATAAAGATTAGTGTCATGTGCAAAAATTGAGGACCTTGTATCTCTATGGAATCTTATTGCCTCTGGGTCTATTTATGGCCAAAAGAAGAGCATTGAAGAGAGCTTCATAATAGTTATTGAAGCAAATGATTATGTCAAGCAGTTTCTGAGATATCAGTAATTTAGTGTTTGGTAACTTGGTGATTGTCAACTGATCTGTTGATAACTTGGTGAATACTGATTGCCTTGAGACATTTTTGGTATTTTTTGAAAGGTCTTCTTAAGGGCTTTCAGTAGTCATTTATATTGTTGAAATCAGTTGAGTATTCCCAGAGTTATAGTCCAAATGAAGTTTGTGACAAGAGCACAACATCTACAACCTCAGAGATCTGTCTGGCTTTGTTGGGAGTACCATCTACATTGAATATGGATATCAGATGCAAGATACTCTGGATGTTAATCCCCTTATTGCAGACAAAATCCTTATCAATGAAACTTCCAGTTGTTCTGCAATCCAGGAGTGCCTTGATGGAGTGGACCTTACTAGTGTCTGTGGTACAGAGCTCAATAGTTAGGATTAAGGAGGCTCTATGTGTGTCTAGGGTACTAACAGAGAGTTGTTTTAGGAGTCTCTTTTCCCATTTTGGTTTCTAGGTTACCAGTGTTGTAGCAGGGGAGGAGGGGAGAAGTGTAGCTATAGGTTTACATGTACTTGTATTGGATTTTTCTACATGAAGTACACAGAACATATTTACTGGGGATAACCAGAGCATACTATTTGCTGGTTGCACTATGCAAAATCCTCCTCTACCAGAGAGTTCTTGTAAGGGTAACTTGAGTAGAGTGGACTCCAGGAAAATCCTTAGTAATATTACAAGTCCTAAGTATGTCACAACTCACCTCCAGGAGAATCCTTAGAGATTAGGATAAGGCTCCTGGGGTGTACTTCTACAATATACTCCTACTGCTGAGACATCCCTGAGTCTATAGTCCTGTTAGTTAAGGTCAAGGGTCTCTGAGTCAAGCTAAGGGGAATTAAATATTACATAGTAATATTTAATTAAGTATAAGGTTGCTCTGGGCTATGAGTCTGGTGTTTCAGGGGCAGTATTGGTAGGGTTCCCTTATAGTTCTTTTCTTCCAAAACCACATCTTTCAAAGCCAAGAGATCTTCTATCAGCTCCTTTCATTACTCCAATGTTAGCAGCCTCATGTCCATTTAGTAAAGGCAGTTCTTTACCAGGTAGTTTGTATCTCTACACTGGTAGTAGCCTCTTGGGGGCATGGGGAGAGTCTTCTGAGTGGCATCAATGTCCATGGCCATTAATAGAGTCAGGGGGGAAGGTTTGGGAGGCAGAGAGGTTGGAACTGACAAGAAATAAGCTACAGGAGGAGAGGAGCAGATAACTAACAGAGAGAGTGGACATACAGATATGGAATAGAGGGGAAGTTGCCATTAGTTGGACTAGAAGGCCTTATTTGCTAGGCAAGCTTGGTCAATTCTTCTGGTAGCTTCATACCAAGCCTCTAGATCTATATCACTAGAGCATCCTACTAGTATAGTTATGATCTGGTTCTGGATACCTGTCTGCAGCCCTCTCTGGAACTTGACAATAAGCATCCTTGGATTGGAGTAACTAGCATCAGAGACCAGAGACTGGAAGGAGTCCAAGTAGTCTTCCACCATCTGATTGTTCTGGTAGTAGGAGGACCCTTCTAGAGTGTTGATGGTGTCTGTCTCCACATTGACAGGAAAGAATTGAGCCCAGAACTGTTGTTAAAAGACCAACCAGGACTGCAAGGAATAAATACCAGTGTCCATTTCCTGGCAGAAGAGATTTTTGGACCACTTTGCTATATATCCACTCTTGAAAAATATCAGGGCCTAGAAAATCCATTTCTAGTCCAAGTCAAATTGCTCTAGAGCCAACTACATGTAGAGGGTACAGGAGTTTAAGAAAGTTCAACTATAATTCCACTCTCCATTAAAGTCTGATAGGGAAGAGAGTTTTGGCCATATCCATAAGCAAGAGAGAGCTGGTACTGGAGGGGACAAAAGTAACAGCTGAGATACTGGAGGGGGTGAAGGTGACAGCTGAGGTACTAGAGATAGAGGGGTATTTATGACCAGGATAAGAGAAGAGTGCGAGATCAGCTAGGTAAGTTGCTGAAGCTGGGTTGTCAGGAAAGCAAGGGCAGTATTGGTATTGTTTTCTGAAACATTTTGTCTTTTGGTAAGCTCCTGTAGATGGTGTTGGAGATAGCTCAGAGCATTAAATAGACCCTAGGGGTTCTTCACTGGTACCAACATACTTAGGGAGCAGAGTTATATAGAGCCTTGAGCAAACACAATGGACAGCCCCATTGCATTTGCTCAAGACTCCACTTAAGAGATTCTAATCTACTGTAAGGGTAACTGGAGTGGAGTAACTCTCCAGAAGAATCCTTAGCTAAATTACAGTCCAAAAATATAAGTTATACTTATCTCCAGAAGAATCCTCAGAGATTAGGATAAGGCTCTTGGAGAGATACTCTATACTATATATACATCTTGGCACTAGTGCATCCCTGTCCCTACAGTCCTAGTTGTTAGGGTCTAGAGTTTTAGGAGCAAGCTAAGAGTAATTAAATATTACTATGTAATATTTAGTATATTACAGGGTTACTCTAGGAAGTTGGTCTGGCATCAGGGTTAGTATTGGTAGGGTCCCCTTATAGTTGCCTTCTCCTACATTCCTGTTCCTGACTGCTGAGACATTCTATAGCTAGAGGAACTTGTATATATAGTGTAGATTGCCCTCCAGGAGCCTCATCCTATTCTCTAAGGAATCTCCTAGAGTTACTCCACTCTGGTTGCCCTAATATTGCCTTTCTAACAACCCAGCTCCAGCAACTCACCCAGCTAGTCTTACACTTCTCTCTCACCCTGGTCATAAATACCCCTCTGTCTCTGGTACCTCAGCTGTCACCTTTACCCCCTCCAGTACCTCAGCTGTCATCTTTGCCCCCTCTTGCTCATGGGTATAGCTAAAACTCCCTTCTCTACCAGACTTTAATGGAGAGTGGAATTACAGTTGAACTTTCTTAAACTCCTGTACCCTTTATATGCAGTTGATTCCAGAGCAATTTGACTTGGACTAGAAATGGATTTTCTAGGCCCTGACATTTTTCAAAAGTGGATGTACAGCAAAGTAGTCCAAGAACCTCTTCCACCAGGAAATGGATACTGGTGTTTTCTCTTTTTAGTCTTGGTTGGTCTTTTAACAACAGTTCTGGGCCCAGTTCTTTCCTGTCAATGTGGAAGTGGATGCTACCAACACTCTGGAAGGGTTTTTCTATTACCAAAACAGTCAGACAGTAGAAAACTACCTGGACTCTTTCCAAACCCTGGTCTCAGATACTAGCTATTCTGATCTGAGAACCCTTGTCATTAAATTCCAGAAAGGGTTATAGATAGACATCCAAAACCAGATCATAACCATGCTGGTTGGATGCCCTAGCAATACAGACCTGAAGGCATGGTACAAAGCTACCAAAAGGATTGACCAAGCTCACCTGGTAAATGAGGCTTTCTAGTCCAACCAATAGCAACTTCCTTTCTGCTCTACTCCAGTCTATCTACCCCCCTTGTCAGTTATCCACTTCTCTCCTCCTATGGCCTGCCCCCTGCCAGTTCCAACTCCTCTGTCTCCCTATTTTCCCCCTCCAACTCTATTTATGGCTATGGATGTCAATGTTGCTTGGAAACTCTACCCCATGCCTCCAAAAGGCTGCTACAGGTACAGAGATGCAAACTACCTGGTAAAAGACTGTCCCTACCAGATGGACATAAGGCTGTTAATGGTAGAGCAATAGAAGGAGCTGATAGAAGATCTCTTGGCCTTGAAAGATATGGTTTTGGAAGAAGAGAACCCTCCAGCAGAAGAGAATTTTGCATAATGTAGCTGGCAAATAGTATGCTCCAGTTGCCCCTAGTAAATAGATTCTGTATACTTGACATAGAAAAATCCAATACAAGTGTATGTGAACCTATAGTCATATTCTTCTCCCCCCCTCCCTCTCCTCCTTTCTCTCCTGCCACAACACCAGCAACTTGGAGACTAAAATGGGAAAAGAGACTCCCAAAGCAACTCTCCGTAAGTGCACTTGATATACATAGAGCCTCTCTAATCCTAACTATAGAGCTCTGCACCACTGACACCAGTAAGGTCCACTCCAACAAGGCATTTCTAGACTGTGGAGTAACTGGAAGTTTCTTTGACAGGGATTTTGTCTACAACAAAGGAATCAACACCCAGAGTATCTCATATCCAATACCTATGTTCAATGTAAATGGTACCCCCAACAAAGCTGGACAGATCTCCAAAGTTATAGATATCATGCTTTGGTACAACACCCACTTGAAGTGGATACTCTTCATGGTCTCTAGTCTAGGGAAAAAAGACCTGATACTGGAGTACTCCTGGCTTAAGGATCACAACCTAGAGGTTGATTGGCAGAGAGGTAAAGTACTAATGACTCACTGTCTGCCCTGGTGTGAAGGGTGTTGAACAATGCAGAAGGAATATACTATACAAAAAAGGCAAGAAGTCCAAGCAGTAAACATCTGTCAGAATGGAGAGTTGCCCATGCTAGCAAAAGATGCTAATGAGGAAGAATCTCTGACTAAGACTAATGAACAAGGTTAAGAGCTTGGAGACAGGTTGTTTATAATGCAATTACTACTAGACCCTCCTGTTGAGAAACTCCAAGCCACTGCCACTACTTCTCAGTACCTGGTAGAAGAAGCCCATTATAGTGCAGAAGTCCAAGCTATCTACAGTCCACTGTCCAACTGCACCCAGGGATTTGAAGCTGTGTTCACTAAGGAAGACTTCAACATCCTTCCAGAGTACCACCATTAAGACCACACTATTGGACTCCTTCCAGGCTTGGAGCCCAAGTCTTCTAAGATGTATTCCTTATCTCTAGTAGAACAGAGGGAGCTCAACACCTTCCTAGAGAAGAACCTGCAGACTAAATGCATCAGGCCATCTAAGTCCCCTATGGTAGCTCTGGTATTCTTCATCAAGAAAAAGAATAGCTCTCTCCATTTGGTCTAGGACTACTAAGCACTCAACTCCATAACAATGAAGAACAAGTACTCTCTTCCACTGATCTTTGAGCTCATCTCACAACTTCATGGAGCCAAATACTTTACCAAGCTTGATATCTAGTGAAGGTTAAATAATATGCATATCAAGTCTGGCAATGAGTAGAAGGCAGCTTTCTATACTAACTGTGACCTGTTCAAGTCTCTCATAATGTTCTTTGGAATGACCAATAGTCCAGCCACCTTCTAAACAATGACAAACAATATCTTCTAGGATCTCATTGTGGAGGGTATAGTAGTTGTCTACCTAGATAACATTTTCATCTTTACTAGATCTATGAAAGAACATGCACAAGCTGTCCAGAGAGTACTGGAGAGTCTGGCCAAGCACAAGCTGTTTCTACATCCCAAAAAGTGTAAGTTCTAAAAGGAGTGGATCAAGTATCTAGGACTTGTCATCTCAGAGAATAAAGTCTCTATGGACTCTGTCAAGATGGCTAGAGTCCACAAATGACCAATCCTAGAAAACTAGACAAACATCCAGGTCTTCCTTGTGTTCATCAACTTCTACCAGAGGTTCATCCAAGACTTCTCTACAATAGCATGTTCTCTCTTTGACCTCATCCATTCTAATCAAGCTTGAACATGGGCTGATAAGAAGCAGAAGGCCTTTGATAACCTCAAGACACCGGTGACCTCTGCTCTGGTACTGGTGTTGTCTCAGGACTCAGACCCTTTTAGGATTGAGGCCAACAGCTCTGACTTCACCATAGAGGCGGTCTTGTCTCAGCAGTCCCTGTTGGATAGTAAATAGTACCCAGTGGTCTTTTACAGCAAGTTCTTGTCCCCAGTAGAGCACAACTATGAGATCTATAACAAGAAGATACTGGCTATCATCCAGGTTCTGGAAGAGTAGAGGCATTTCCTCAAAGGAGTGGCATATCCAGTAGAGATATGGACAGACCACAAGAACCTGGAGTACTTCATGACAGCCAAGAAGCTCAACCATTGTCAAGCCTGCTGGTCCTTGTATCTTATCCACTTTGACTTCTCCCTCTGTCATTGTCCTGGTTGCTCCATAGGAAAACCTGATGCACTATCTTAGAGGCTGGATCATGGTAGTGGAGCCACTGACAATGAGGGGATCACCCTACTCTGCCCAGAGCTCTTTACCATTCATACCCTCAAAAAAGTAGAGTTAATAGAGGTTGAACAGAAAGTGCTGTCTAAAATCCACTATAGCAATTGCAAAGGAGATCTTGAAGAGCCCATTACCAAAGCAGTCCAAGAGCTCCAGCAATCCACTAGCAGGTTGGTACACTTATCAGAATAGTCTAATATCAATAGGCTACTCCACTTCTGAGGCAAGATTTACATACCCCAGAACCCAGAACTACAAAGGCAAATTGTCTTACTGTGCCACAATTCCAAAACAGTAGGGTACTCCAGATACTGGAAGATATTGGAGTTAGTATCCCACAACTACTAGTGGCCCTAGATGTCAAGGTACATAGGCCAGTATGTTAACACCTACAACCTATGCCTCTGTACCAAACCTGCAAGACATCCTCTGACAGGTGAGCTCTACCCCCTTCCAGTCCTGGAAGGACACACTTCATTCTAGCTCATACAATGGTCACCACAGAAGGAGTAGCAAGGCTATTTCTCCACTATATCTGGAAACTCTATGAACTCCCTCAATATATCATCTTGGACCATAGAGCACAGTTTGTAGCTCTGTTTACTAAGGAATGTTATGAGAGCCCTAAAAAGGGAATAGTTTCCCAAGCATTTGAACACTTGATCAAAAACCTCAAGATATACAATAGGGTCGAGATATAGATAGTGTGGGAACTAAAGTCATGTGACAAGGTCAAGTGACCACAGAACATTCTGGAAGGACATGTGATCATGGATTAGTAGTACAGCCACTGTAAAAGTAGTATAAGTAGGAGACCAATCCAACAAAGAACTCCATCAAGTTCTTCTTGAACATTCACCTAGGGTGATCACTAAGGGCACTCACTGTCTATTGATAACAAGGAACTTTACAGACTACTAGGTACATAACTAGCATCATCTATGGTCTGGCATTCTCAGACAGACAGGCAGATGGAGAGAGTTAACCAAGAGCTGGACCAATACCTCCAAATAGTTGTGAATGAATGATAGGATGATTGGTACAATCTTCTGCCCTTGGCAGAGTTCCAGCACAATAATCATGTCTATACAGCAACCCAGCAAACTCTGTTTCTACTCAATACTGGACAAACTCCATACATGGGCTTTGAACTGAGGTAGCACCCCTCTAGACTAGAGACTGTCAATGAGTTTATGAAACAGATGAAAGCAGCTGTCAAAGAAGCAAAGTCAGTAATCCAGAAGACACAAGGAGACATGGTCCAGTACTACAACCAGAGAAGAACCCCTGCCCCAATATTCCACCCTGAAGATTGAGTGTTCTTATCACAAATGGCCACTTACTGATTTGTGATTGCTTGATTTGATAATCAAAGTGTTCAAAAAAGCAAAGTTAGACAAGCAGCAAAAGATGTTGTTAAGTCTGAGGTTTATCCTCAGACAT
>Ga0154004_1000194_pt1 | contig 16087 bp, 16 predicted proteins | sample TSFL088MetaG_FD_104727 | JGI IMG/M metagenome (GOLD analysis project Ga0154004, IMG submission 104727) | Attine ant fungus gardens microbial communities from Florida, USA - TSFL088 MetaG | ecosystem: Host-associated > Fungi > Mycelium > Unclassified | place: USA: Florida, Lake Talquin State... | reverse complement strand
TTGAAGAGTTGGTCCCAAGGAAATTTCTGAAATGGAGGAAGGTGTTTGGAAAAGTAGAGTCAGAAAGAATACTAACTAGAAAAGTTTGGGACCATGCTATCGACCTCAAGAAAACGTTCAAACTACAAAAGGGAAGAATCTACCCCCTATCCAAAAATAAGAGAGAAGAGGTCTAGAACTTCATAGAAGATCAACTGAGAAAGAGGTATATTAAACCATTGAAATTCCCTCAAACATCACCAGTCTTCTTTGTGAACAAAAAGGATGGGAGTAAGTGAATGGTAATAGACTACCATAATCTAAACAACCAGACAGTGAAAAATAACTACCCATTACTACTAATTATGGAGCTAATCAACAATATAGGTAGCAAGAAGGTATTCACTAAAATGGATCTGAGGTGGGGGTTCAATAATATGAGAATAAAAAAAGGAGATAAGTGGAAGAGAGCATTTACAACGCATATAGGATCCTTTGAGCCAACAGTTATGTTCTTTGGAATAACAAATTTGCCAGCCACATTCCAGGCAATGATGAATGAAATTCTGAGGGACTTGATTAATGAAGGAAAAGTTGCTGCATTTGTAGATGATGTACTAGTAGAGACAGAGACAGAGGAAGGACATGACGAGATTATGGAAGAAATACTGAGAAGGCTAAAAGAAAATAACTTGTACATCAAGCCAGAGAAATATATATAGAAAGTGAGGAAAATTGGGTTCCTGGGAGTAGTAATAGGACCTAATGGAATCGAAATAGAGGAAAAGAAAGTAGATGGAGTACTCAGTTGGCTAGAGCCAAAAAACGTGAAAGACATCAGGAAATTCTTGGGCCTTGCAAACTATTATAGGAGGTTTATCAAAGATTTTGCTTGAGTGGCAAGGTCTATAAACATCCTGACAAGAAAAGATATAAAGTGGCAGTGGGGAGTGGAATAGCAGAAAGTATTCAACAAACTCAAAAGGGCATTCACAACAAAACCAGTATTAGTAGTACCAGACTTAGATAAGGAATTCAGAGTAGAAGCTGATGCGTCAAATTACGCTACTGGGGGAGTACTATCAATGAAGTGCTCAGATGAAATGTAGAGACCAGTCACCTTCATTTCCAAGTCTCTCAGTAATGCAGAAAGAAACTACAAGATACATGACAAGGAGATGTTGGCAGTCGTTAGATGTTTAGAAGTATGGAGGCATTTTCTGGAAGGAGCAGCAATTAAATTTGAGATTTGGACTGATTATAAGAATCTCGAGTACTTTATGAAAGCGCAGAAGTTAAATAGGAGACAAGCAAGATGGGCTCTATATCTGTCAAGATTTAATTTTATGCTGAAACACATTCCAGAAAGTAAGATGGGGAAAGCGGATAGTCTAAGCAGAAGACTGGACTGGGAAGTGGGAGTAGAGAAAGACAATGAGGACTAGAGGTTGGTAAAACCAGAGTGGCTGGAAGTAAGGAAAACGGAAATGGTGGAAATAATAGTGGAGAGAGTAGATCTACTAGAGGAAGTTAGGAAGTCAAAAGTAAAAGACGATGAGATAGTAAAAGTAGTGGAGGAAATGAAGAGAGCAGGGGTAAAGATGTTAAGAGATGAAGAATGGAGAGAGGTAGATAGTATCATGTATAAAGAGGGGAAAGTATATGTGCCAAAAGATGATAAGCTGAGGGCAGAAATTATTAGGCTACATCATGATACACCAGTAGGAGGACATGGAGGACAGTAGAAGATAGTAGAGCTGGTCACTCAAAACTTTTGGTGGCCAGGGATTACTAAAGAAGTGAAATGATATGTAGAAGGATGTGATGCTTACCAGTGCAATAAAAACTGCACAGAACAACCGGTAGGAAAATTAATGCCAAACTCAATTCCAGAAAAACTGTGGACGCATATATTGGCAGACTTTATCACTAAGCTGCCTTTAGTGCAGGGATATGATAGCATTCTAGTAGTAGTGGATCAGTTAACTAAGATAGTCCATTTTATACCAATTACAGAGAAAATATCGGCAGAGGGATTAGCAAGGTTGTTTAGAGACAACATGTAGAAGTTACATGGTCTGCCTGAAAGCATCATATCAGATAGGGGACCCCAGTTCATGGTAGGATTAATGAGGGAGTTGAATCAAATGCTAGGGATCGAGAGCAAAATGTCAACAGCGTTCCACCCTCAGACAGATGGCCAAATGGAAAGAGTTAACCAGGAATTAGAACAGTACTTAAGAATGTTCATTGACTACCAACAAGAACAGTGGCTAGACTGGTTGGGAACAGCAGAGTTTGCCTACAACAATAAGGTGCATTCGAGCACAAAGACATTGTCCTTTAAGGCAAATTACAGGCAAGATCCTAGGATGGAATTTGAGGTGAGAAAAAAGGGGAAGTACGAAAGAGCAGAGAAATTTGTAGTGAAAATGAAGGAAATTCAGGAAGAGGCTAAGGCAGCTTTAGGGAAAGTGCAAAAGGAAATAAAGAAGTATGCGAATAGAAAGAGAGCAAAAGTCAATGAGTATAAAGTAGGAGACTTAGTAATGCTAAGTACTAAGGATCTGAAATATCAGATGACTGGGAGGAGGACAGAGAAATTGACAGAAAGATTTGTAGGCTCTTATAGAATAAAGAAGATCATATCATCAAACACAGTAGAATTGGAACTACCCAGCATAGTAAAAATACACTCAGTAGTTAACGTTAGCAGAATACGAAGATATGTAGGGCAGATAGAGAGGTAGAGAAAGGAGCAACCTGCTTCAGTTATAATTGAGGGAGAAGAAGAATGGGAAGTTAAGAGGATATTGAATAAGTGATGGATTAGAGAAAAAGATAAGTATCTGGTATAATAGAAGGGGTTTACGGCAGAATCAGGTACCTGGGAAGGAAAAGAAAACCTGAAAAATGCCAAGGAAACAATAGAGAAGTATAAAAGGGAATACAGAAGGGACATGGAGGATGTTAGAAGACAGAAAAAAGAAGAAGGGACATTCTAGAGGGGGGAATTACCAGGAAGATTCACAGCGAGAAAACTATTTGGATAGTTGGATAAGAGGTACAACAAAGAATACTGGGCAAGGTTGGAAAGAAACTGGAGGAAATAGAAAGGGGGAAGGGAAAGAGGATAAAGAATAATGGAGATGATAAAGGAAGAGAAAGAAAAGATTGAACAAAAAAACTTGGGAATAAAGGAGTAGATAGAGGAAGATAATGATAAAATAGAAAACATGGTCAATCCCTACAACAAACTGTGAAGAAATCCTTGGGACAAGGAACCTTGAGAGGGGGATGGTGTTATGACTTGACCAAATGACTAAGTTATTATTTATTTTCTTTTTCTTTTTCTTTTATTTTAATTAGGAAATCAATGAACGCAAGAGAAGATGACTCAAAGGAGACATGCAGGACTTTATAAATAGGGGTAAATACAGAATATGTATAAGTAGTATATAGTAAATAAACAAGAACTCTATCGAATTCTCCTTGTCAACTCAAACTAGGAGGGCGATTAAGTCATCTCAGGCTAAGTCACTATAGGCTATGCATTTTCCCCTGGGCACACTGCATTCCTTCCCAACATCTTCTCTTCTATTTTGCTTTGTCTCTGATTTCTATCCAACCTCACCGCTCTTTCTTGCCACTCTTCAATGGTAGTCGGTGGCTCTTCTGCTTCTACTAACTTTCTCCTAATACTCCTATTTAATCCTCTTTTAAATTCTTTGATAAGAGATCTTCTCTCATAGCCACTCCTCCTAGCAACTTTTTTGAATTCCTGCACATACTCATCACAGGTCCTCCCTCCCTGCTCAATTTTTCTCAGCTGTTCTATTTTTCTCTCTTTCTCCAATATCTTTCCAAAGTTATCTCTCATTTTTGTAAACAGCTGTTCTGCTGATTCTACTTCTGACTCTCCCTTGGCTAGCTTATTCAGCAAGTTATCCTTCTATACCTCTGCTATTCCTCCCTGTACATATAACAACACCCAGGCCACCTGGGTTATTGCTATCTCTTCTATCATCTTCATTCTAATGTATAGACGAGCTACGTTAACAAATGCACTCATCTCCTCTATCTTCCCACTGAAAACTTGAGGTCTTGCAACCTCCACTCTGCTCCCCTGTTGCTGAAGAAGCATAGTATTAACCTGCTGCTGCAGGGTTGCAATCATGGTGAGGAGTTGCTCCTCTCTAGTTTAGTGGGGGGGTGGGCACCAAAGAGAGTTCCCCCTGTTGCTGTTGTTGTTGGCACAACATATGCAATGGTGATGGCAATGGTAATGATGATGATAGCAATGGTAATGATTCCTCATAGGAGGATGAACGATCTTCTTCATCTGTACTTATGACTAACTACTGACTAAGAAGGGTAAAATAGTACTATCCCTAAGAAGGGAATCCCTAAGCTAGATGGGCCTTTAAGAGGTTGCTGTTGTTCTCCTGTATAGACCAGTCACAATGGATTGGTAGCACAGAGCTAATAGTGAAAAACTAGTTACAAGTCCACTTGATATAGAGGTCAGGTCTCAGGCAGGGACACAAGCTTTGTCCAGGCCATTTACCCACTATTCCTAACTAACAGTAAAGTCCTCTTTACAGCTAGGGCCTACTATCCAAGATACCTTTAAGCACTGTGCTCGTTAGCGAGGATGATAAGAGAGTAAGTAGAAATAAGGATATTAAGGCTGCGAGGTGCAGGGTCAATAATAGGGATTGAGTTTTTATGTTATTGATAGACAGTGAATGTCCTTAGTAATTACCCTAGGTGGATGTTCAAGAAGAACTTGATAGTGTTCTTTGTTGGATTGGACTACTACTTATACTATTCTTACAGTAGCTATACTACTATTAGTCTATAGTCACATGTTTTTCTAGAACATTCCATGATCACTTGACCTTGTCACATGATCTGATTACCTAAGGTCCCATGCTGTTTATATCTTAACCCCTTTATATAATTAAGTGCTTGAATGCATAGGAACCTATTTTCTTTTTGGGGCTCTTATAACACTGGACTGGTTAGAAATAGCAGAGTTTATATACAATAATAAAGTACACTCAAGTACAAAGACATTGTTCTTCAAAGCAAATTATGGGCAAGATACTAGAATAGGGTTTGAAGTAAGGAAGAAGGGAAAGTATAAAGGGACAGAGAAATTTGTGATAAAAATGAAGGAGATTCAGGAAGAAGCAAAAGTAGTACTAGAAAAAACACAAGAAAAGATAAAGAAGTATGCAGATAAAAAGAAAACAGAAGTCAATAAATACAAAGTAGGAGACCTAATGATACTAAGCACTAAGGATCTGAAATATCAGATGATCAAAAGAAGAACAGAAAAGTTGACAGAAAGATTTGTAGGACCTTACAAGATCAAGAAGATTGTATTAATAAATGCAGTAGAATTGAAACTGCTGGCTACTATTAAAATACATCTAGTAGTTGATGTTAGTAGGATATGAAAATATATAGAGCAAGTGGAGGGACAGAGAAAAGAATAGCCTGCCCTAGTGATAATCAAAGGAGAAAAGGAATAGGAGGTAGAAAGAATATTGAATAAACAATAGATTGGAGAGAAGAATAAATATCTGGTACAATGAAAAGGATTTACAGCAAAGTTAGATACTTGGAAAGGAAAGGAAAACCTGGGTAATGCAAAAGAGGCAATAGAGGAGTTTGAAAAGGAGTACAGAAGAGATATAGAAGACATCAGGAGACAAGAAAGAGAAAATGAAATATTTAGAAGAGAAGAATTGCCAGAAAGATTTATGGCCAAAAAGTTATATAGGTAGATAGATAAGAGATATGATAAGAATTACTGGGCAAGGTTAGAAAGAAATTGGAGATGCTAGAAAAGAGGACCAACTAGAGAGCAAAGAATAATAGAAACAATCAAGAAGAAAGAAGAAGAAATTGGCCAAGAAGAATCTAGACTTAGAGAATAGAACAAAGAAGATAATGAAATGAGCAATATACAAGACCTATATGAGGAACTATAAAGGAATCCTTGGGATGAGAAATCTTAAGAAAGGGATAGTGTCATAACTTGGTAAAATGGCTAAGTCATTATTTATATTTCTTTTATTTTATTTTATTTTATTTTCTTAGTTAGACTTACTACACAAGGAAGGAGTATGGAAAAGTATCATATGACTAATATTACATATTACAGTCACATGTCAGGATGTTACAGTATTATATCACATGATGGTATTACATGATGAGTATGGAAGAGTAGTGCACAGACCATATAGTAGTTGTATAAGTAGTGTATAGAATCCAATAAAAACTCTATTGAGTTCTTCTTGTCAACTCAGACTTGGAGAGTGATTAAGTCATCTCAGACTAAGTTGCTATACTTGAACCTTATACTCCACCACTACTAGGCTAACCAGCACTAGTACAAGACCCAATAATCACCAATAATGAGCCTGAATAAAAAGTAAATACACTAATGGATACAAGGTATAGTAGAAGTATACTTTACTACAAAGTTCATTGGTCAGAGCTGCCATATAAAGATAATACTTGAGAACCTGCCCGTTACCTTCACTATGTGAGAGAGGCAGTAAGCAAGTTCTACCGAATTTACCCAAATGCACCAAAACCCATTGTAAGAGATTTTAAAGAACCCTCTCTGAAAACAAGGTCTTAGCCATGAGGATATGACAATTAGAAAATGAAAATGTCAGGGTATAATATCAGAAAGAGGATATATATCACATAATATTTAATTACATAATAATAGCCATACAATACACCTATGAAAATTATAATACTTAGTCTTAAACTATTTAACTGGTACTCATAGTTGAATTTAGTTACTTTCTCTAACATATACCAAGTTGTACTTCTAATTTACTACTGGTAGTCCACTAGAGTGATCTTGCACTAATTAAATAGCAATTACCTAATATTTAATTAGTTATCTCACTCTCTGTATTTCTGACCCTGACTATTGGGACATTCTATAGCTAAGGGAACTTGTATATATAGTATAGATTACAGTAAGAGGACCTTACCAATGCCACTCCTGGAATACTAGACTCACATCCCAGAGCAACCCTGTACACTAGAACAGTCTACTACATGATCACTACCTATTATTCTATATATAGAAGTACTATTGTTCTTGAAATAGAGATAACCTAACTATCTTAGGACAGTTCTTTGTTTTATTCAAGAATAGATGATAATCTATAGGTAAAGATCAGTGTTATATACAAATATTGAGGACCTTGTATCTCTATAGGATCTTATTGCCTCAGGGTCTATTTATAGCTGAAAGAAGAGAAAGCTTCACAATGGTTGTTGAAGCAAACAATTATATCAAGCAGTTTCCAAAATATCAGTAATTTAGTATTTGGTAACTTAGTGATTGCCAACTGATCTGCTAATAACTTGGTAAATACTAATTATCTTGAGACATTTTTAGTACCATTTGAAAACTTTTTAAAAGCTTTTGGTGACTATTTAGATTGTTGAAATTAGTTGAGTATTCCCAGAATTATAGTCTAAATGAAGTTTGTGACAAGAACTATAGAATCAGAGATGTCTTAGCTGTAGAAGTATATATATTGTAGAGTACACCCCAGGAGCCTTATTCTAATCTCTAAGGATTCTCCTGGAGGTGAGTTGTAATGTATTTAGGAGTGTAATATTATCTAAGAATTCTCCTGGAGTCTACTTCACTCTAGTCGCTCTTATAGTAGATTAGGATCTCCTTAAATAGAACCTTGGTAGAATGCAGTGGATAGCCTCCCCTTGGATGCCCTCCCCTGTCTGCAACTGACCCTTCAAAATACTCTACTCTATGCAAATGTTATATACAGATACCCTCTATGACATAGCCAATGCTCTAGCTTACTTATAACACTATTTGCACAAAGTCTCCAAGAGACAAAACAACTCAAAAACCAATATCAACAATGCTCTCTCTACTCTGACCACTCAGCTACAGTAGCTTATACAGCTGGTCTCAAACTTCTCTTAGTCTCTAGCTCTGGCAATTGTCTTACCTCTGTCACCTGTAGCAGTATTTCCTCTATCAGTTATCCCCAGATCTCAAGCCTGACCAAAAGTTGTGTTTTTCCCAGACTTCTACAGGGAACAGAACTTGGGTCATATATTTCTCAACTCCTGTGCCTTGTATATTTGCTTGGCCCTAGAGCAGTTCAGTTGCAAGAAAGAGAAAATACTTTGGGTACTAACATTCTTCAAAGAAGATTAGACTATAAAATAATCTAAAAACCTCTTTAGACAAGAAGCAGACACTAGTATTTTTCCCCTTCAAACCTAGGTTGACTTTGATCAGTAGTTCCAAGTTCAGTTTTTCCCAGTCAACATAAAAGCAGATGCTATAAACTCCTTGGAGAAATCGTCCTACTACCAAGGGAACCAGATAGTGGATGATTACTTGGACAGCTTCTAGACCTTGGTTTCCAATGCCAGATATACAAACCCCTAGACCTTAATAGTAAAGTTCAGATAAGGACTCCAGACAAACATCCAGAGCCAGATTGCCACCATGCTCTATAGAAGACCTACAGACATAGATCTGGAGGCATAGTACAGTACCATTCAAAGGATTAACTAAGCTTGTCTCACTAACAAAGCCTTTCAATTCTTGCAATATATGGTACTCTCTATTTCCTCCAGGATTTCTGTCTTTCATCTATTTCCACTTACTATGGCTTATACCTCTCTAGTTCTTTCTATACCTACTCTTCTTAGACCTCTGCCTCTATCTTTGCCTCCATTCCTCAGAGTCCCCATAGACATTGACATAGCTCAAAAAAACCACTTCCTTTCTTTGTATAGCTGCTACTATTGCAGAGAAACTGGCTACCTTGTTAGAGACTGCCTATACTACCTTGATGTATGACAACTAACAGTGGAGCAGAGGAAAGAACTGATTGAAGATTTAATAGCCCTTAAGGATATAGTTGTCAAAGAGAAAGCAGAGTCCCCAATCAAAGAGGGTTTTGCATAGAGCAGCCAGTGAAAAATACACCCCAGTCACTCCTAGTAAATAGGTTTACTGTACTTGAGATAGAAAATAATAATATAAGTGATAGTAAACCCAAAGATACATACCTCTCTGCTCTAGCCAACCATCCTATACCCTAGAAACTAAAGTGGGAAAAATAACTGCCTAAAAAGCTCTCTATCAACACCCTTGATATATATAGAACATCTCCAGTCCTCACTATGGAACTTAGTACAACCGATACCAGCAAACTCTACTCTGTCAATGCACTTCTAGACTGCAGAGCCACTAGAAGCTTCATTAACTATAGTAGCACATTTTTAAGAAGCTGCTTAGAGTAGAGATGCTCTTCTTAGAGGTGATAGTATAACCCTAGTACTTGGACAGTAGTCAGTAAGGTAGTAGATGTTTGGCTAGGTAAAGATCTTATACCCTAGTAGACATAACTTAAGTAAGATCAAAAATCTTTCACTTTGACCTTGAGGCATTAATACTATATCTTAACAACAATATAACAACCTTCTGAGTAACATGCTCAAAGAAAAGTGAGCCCTCACTTCACTAAGGGCACAGTTGGAGAAAAGAAGAGAAAGAGAATGTTAGAGTTGTAAGAAGTTTGAACATCTAGCCTGTAACTGTAGGACAAGGAAAGAAGAAGAGAAGGAGAAAAGAGAAAAACCCCAAAATAGATATGAGATGTTAGCAACTAGAGTAATATAATATAGAGTATGAGATGAAGTAAAGGTAAGATAACAGGAAAGAATAGAGGAAGTAAAGTGTTTTAGATATTGGAAAGTTGGGCACTACAAATGGGAATGCCCAAACATAGAAGTAGAAAGACAGAAGAGAAGAAGTGAGTAGGTAGCATATATGGTTGAACTACAAAAGGTACAGCAAAGAAGGAGGCCAGCATATTCTGCATAGGAAAAAACATAGGAATATTGTAACAAAGGGAATATACCTCTACAGGAGATGCTTCTACTTGAGAGGGGATGGATTACAGAGGAGACAGTAGTGATCTATGTAGAGTGTAGGGGATATGAAGACAAGAGAGTTCAAACCCACAAAAATTGGGGACAAGGGTTTCTTCTTGAAAAACAAGTAAAAAATATATAGTGCAACCTTTGCTAGAAAGTATGGAACTGAAGAGAAAAAGAAGCAAGGAGAGGAAAGATGACAAAGGTACAGTATACAAAATATAGAAGAAAGAATACAATAGAAGGAAAAGTGCTGGAATGAGAAAGGAAAGAGATCCTATACCCAGAATATAGAACAAGGAAAAAGAAACCATGGTGGAATTGAAGAGTGGTAGTACACCCCATAGAGGAAAAGACATAGCAGAGTAGTGTATGGACAGGAGTTCCAAAAAGTACAGTACAAGAGAAGAACAGGCAAAGAGACATTAGAAGAACATTCAAAATACTAAGAAAAGTATAGCTGAATATTAGGGTAGAGAAAGTGAATATGCATGAAGATGTAATAGTAAAAGTGCTCTTGGATAGCAGTGTAGTAGGGATGTTTATAAACAGAAAAATAACAGCAAGAAATGGATTTAAGCTGTAAAAGTTAGAAAGACTAGTAGTAGTAAGAAATATAGATGGTACAAATAATAGCAGAAAGGTAATTATACACCAGATAGAGGTAAATGTGTACTACAAAAGTTATGTAGAGAGAATGAGGATGGATATATATAACCTGGGGGAGAACAGACATTATACTGGAGATGCCATAGTTGTAAGTACATAACCCCAAAATAAATTGGGAGACTGGAGAAGTCAAAATAATGAGATGCCCACCAATCTATAGAAGGAGTATGACAGTGAAAAAGAAAACAGAAAAAAGAAGAAAAGTAGAGAAGAAAATCAAAGTGATAGAAAAATCAGAGAGAGATGAATAAAAAATGTTGATGAAAGAGAAATTTGACAATAAAGTTGAAGTGGATAGAGAAAAAGTAAGGAAGATAGTACCACAGAGATTTTACAAGTAGCTTAAGGTATTTGAGAAAGTAGAATCAGAAAGAATACCAGTGAGAAAACCTTGGGATCATACAATAAATCTAAGAGAAGATTTTGTGCCAAAGAAAGAAAAGACATACTTAATATCAAGAGAAGAAAAAGAGGAGGTGAGAGAATTTATGGAGGAACAGTTGAGGAAAGGATACATTAGACTCTCAAAGTTGCTCCAGACTTTACCAGTATTCTTTGTGGGGAAAAAGAACAGAAAGAAATAATAGTATAGGACTATTGATATCTGAATAAAGAAACAGTCAAGGATAGCTATCCATTGCCATTAATTTTGGACTTAATCAACACTATAGATACAAAGAAAGTATTTACAAAGATAGACCTGAGGTGGGAGTATAACAATATATAAATAAAGGAAGCAGACAGATGGAAGGCTACCTTTACTATATATCTAGGGGTATATGGACTCACAGTTATGTTTTTTGATCTCACAAACTTACTAGTAATCTTCCAGGTAATGATAAATAACATTCTTAGAAACTTAATTGATACTGGAGATATAGCAGCATTTATGAACAATGTGTTGGTAAAAACAAAGGATAAAGAGAAGCATAATGAGATAGTAGAAAAAGTGTTGAAGAGAATGGAAGAGAGTGATCTCTATATAAAGCCAGAAAAATGTGTTTGGAAAGTCAAAGAGATCAACTTTCTTAGGTCTATTATTAGTTTCATAATACCTGATATGTTGTATATGAATCTGTAGTAGAAGTTAATAAACCCCACTAGTTCTTGGACTTGGATAATAGTTTTGGATTCTAGCCAATTCAGGATAGTTAACATATATTCTGGTTTTATGAATATACTCTTCTCATTCACTTCAAAACCTAATATTCTAGTCTGGTTGACTTCAAATTTGCATTTCTTAAGTTTTGCAAATAGTCCATTGTCTTTTAAACATTGGAGATAGTACCTTGTGCAGATTTGCAATTCATCTAGGGTTGAACCATAGATTAATATATTGTCTAGGTATGCTACCAGTTCTCTCTCTAAGCCTTGGAGTGCTTGGTCCACATAGCTCTGAAAGGAGGCTGGTACATTGTATAGGCCAAAAGGCATGACCAGAAATCTGAATAGTTCAAATAGAGTTATTATAAACCTCATTTGGACCATAACTTCAAAATTACTTGACCGATTTTGATGATCTAAATGGCTACCAAAAGCTCTTAAGAAGACCTTTTGAATAGTACCAAAAATGTCTCAAAACAATCAGTATTCACTGAGTTATTAGTAGATCAGTTAACAATTACCAAGTTACTAGATACTAAATCACTAATATCTTAGGAACCACTTGACATAATCATTTGCTTCAACAACCATTGTAATCATTTGCTTCAATGCACTTCTTTCAGCTATAAATAGATACCGAGGCAATAAGATCCCATGGAGATACAAGGTCCTCAATATTTGTATATGATACTAATCTTTATTCATAGATTATCATCTGTCCTTGAATAGAACAAAGAACTGCCCTAAGATAGTTAGGTTATCTCTATTTCAAGAATAATAGCACTCCTATATGTAGAACAATAGGCAGTGATTATATAGTAGGCTATCCTGGTACACAGACCACCACAATCATATATTTAAGAACTGAATGTCTAAGAATAAACCTTAGACTTGACAATATCTTTTGTTACTTGTCTAACTTTGCTTTTTTGAGCACTTTGATTATCAAATCAACCAATCACAAATTAGTAAGTAACCATTTGTGATAGGAGTCCTGAAGGCAGTCTTTCATTTGTTCCCTTTACAGATACAGAGTAAGTAAAATGCTTCTCTCAGATCTATTTTCATGAAAAACTTAGCACCTTAGACCCCATCCAGTAATGTATCTACTGATGGAACAGAATATCTGTTCTTTATAATAAGCTTGTTTAGAGCACAGTAGTCAACATATAAGTATAGGTCTGAAGTATCCTTTTTTTTCACAAACAGTATTGGTGTAGCAGTTGGAGAGGTACTCCATCTGATAAACCCCTAGTGTTACACCACCAATGAATTTTCTGCAGAAATATAACATGAGATATACTTTATACCTCTGAATTCAGTATCTGAGTTTATCCTAGAAACCTCCTACAAGCTCTTAGATATATAAAAGACTACCAAAGATCACTTCTACCAGACAGTTACCAAGCTGTCACTTGCTTAATAGTATATATCTCAGGAGGCAAGACTAATAAGCTGACATCAGGTTTTAGAAATAGACTATTAATATTGATGCTCTAGAACTCAGAAACTCTAGAACATCTTTGGAATGCTATGGACTTTTAATCTAGAATAGACTTAGACAGATATGATGCCAAAGTAACAAATCAAAAGTCTATCAATAACTTGTGATCTCATTACTGCTGGACTTAACCAAGAAGCAGACATGGTATACAATGATATTGTAAGCTAGAACACTCGCATGTGTTAAAGCCAATTTCTAGACCATATTTGGGTAAGAAAAAGCTGGTTGGAAGATCAGAAGATGTTAATAGAAAGTGGTAGTATGTGTTATTGATAGGCAGTGAATGCTCTTAGTGATCACCCTAGATGGATGTTCAAGAAGAACTCGATGGAGTTCTTCCTTGGATTGGACTACTACTTATACTATTTTACAGTGGCTGTACTACTACTAGTCTATAATCACATATTCTTCCAGAATGTTCTATGATCACTTGACCTTATCATGTGATTTGGTTACCTAAGTTCCCACACTATTTATACCTTGACCTCATTGTATGACTTGAGATTTTGGATTAAGTGTTTAAATGCATAGGAGACCGTTTTCTTCTTGGAGCTCTCATAACAGTATGGAGGTAGAGCAGGAGTATATGGTGGTAACAGGTTGGCATAGCAGAATGGAAGGCAATATTGAACATATCCACATAGTACAGTTGTAAAGGAGAGAAATATAAGAGACTGGAAGAAGAAATATTTTCCTTTTCTATTTATCTTTTATTAAGTCTTATCAATTTATAATTTTAATATAACACTCAGAGAGCCAACAAGAGAGAGCATGTAATCTTGATACTTGCTACTATTTCAAGGGCTCTGGAGTTGTCTTTTGGCACTTGTATAAGTTCTAAGTAAAGTGATTGAATAGTTGAGGTAAATTTACTCTATACCCTTACTCTTTCTGGAGACAAGATGTAGCAGTCACTCAGACAACCTTCTCCAAGGTAGCAGGCTTGAAAAGCCTAGCTAGCCATTGACTCAGATTGTATTACATCTGTAAGGTTTGGTGTTAGGGGTGCAGATGAGAGCTTGGTTGAGTGTAATAAGGTCTAGGAGTGGTTTGCTAACTACTTTGATAGTGAGCTTGTTACAGTGCATAAAGGTTGGTACCTTGGGGACATCATGTGAGACAGATCTAGATCAAGCTTATACTCTTTTCAAGTACTTTTATCTTACTTTACTACACTAAGTTTTTATATCATCTTTTTAATACCTTCATTTTTGATTCATTCCCACAAACTCTTTAGTATGCGATTGGGACCTGGTACTGTATATTTGGCTTGTACCAGGCTAATAGTCCCTTTTTCCCCCTTTACTGGGATTCTATGTTTCTGATAAATTCTTTTAGTACTTGGAGTTTCTTCTCTGAGTGATGGTACATAGGTTGGCATAAAGGTATCTGGTTGTCAATAAGGTTAATGGTATAATCAAAATAACCTTGGTATAGTGGTAGGTACTTTGTGGTATTTATATTAAAGACATTGCTGTAGTCTTCATATTAGGATGGCACTTTGAAGTCCAGTTCAAGAGCATAATAGGTAGTATTACCTTCAGTTGCATATAGAGACACATCAAATCCCTTTTCCTGTATTGGCTCCCTTGCTTTATTCCTTAAGTTATGATCCTTTTGGAGTCATAGTTTTGTGTATTGGTAGGGTTTTTGTACCTGTGCTTTTCTCTCTATACACATATACAGTCTGCAAAGTTTCCTATACAATTGCTTGGTAGTGGATCTTGGATCTATTGCTATAGTAGATTCTTTTGTGGTTTAGAATCTGTCAAGAGAAGACAGCTTTTCCTATATGTTGAGTCTATTCTTGGTTTTCTTATGGAGACTAATCTGATATTTGGACCAGTCTATTGAGAGGTTGTTCTTTCTAAACCATAGTAGTCCTAGTACTAGGTTATAGTTACCAGTAGATACACCCATAAAAAATCCTTTAGAAGCTCTATCCTGTACTCTGAACTGAATATAGTATACAAGCAGATTGTATAGTGATATGGTCTTGCTGTCAAGGCCTTTTACTGGATTGTTGAATTTTGATATAGGTATTAGACTTAATTGCTCTATAAAATCTTAAGATATAAAGTTGGCAGTCATACCACAGTTGAGAAGATAGTGGATAACTTAATCTATTGTTCCTTTTTTTAGTAATAAATAAGAAGAATTAATTATATTGTTCTAGAGAAGAAGAATAGATATGGGAGCAGAAAATATACCACAATTCTCACTGGATAACAGGCTCAACACAGGAACAGCTAGCTATATTGAGCCTAGACTTTTCCTGACTCTGAATCAGCTGTATTAGCTGTTGTATCTTTCAGTAGGAAGATGGAGGAGGTGAGTACGTTTGTTAATGTAGCTCGTCTATACATTAGAATGAAGATGATGGAAGAGATAGCAACAACCCAGGTGGCCTGGGTGTTGTTATATATATAGGGAGGAATAGCAAAGGTATAGAAGGATAACTTGCTGAATAAGCTAGCCAAGGGAGAGTCAGAAGTGGAATCAGTAGAACAGCTGTTCACAAAAATGAGAGATAACTTTGGAAAGATATTGGAGAAAGAGAGAAAAATAGAATAGCTGAGAAAAATTGAGCAGGGAGGGAGGACCTGCGATAAGTATGTGCAGGAATTCAAAAAAGTTGCTAGGAGGAGTGGCTATGAGAGAAGATCTCTTATCAAAGAATTTAAAAGAGGATTAAATAGGAGTATTAGAAGGAAGTTAGTAGAAGCAAAAGAGCCACCAACTACCATTGAAGAGTGGCAAGAAAGAGCGGTGAGGTTGGATAGAAATCAGAGACAAAGCAAAATAGAAGAGAAGATGTTGGGAAGGAATATGGTGTGCCCAGGGAAAAATGCATAGCCTAGA
>Ga0154004_1000193_pt1 | contig 16130 bp, 13 predicted proteins | sample TSFL088MetaG_FD_104727 | JGI IMG/M metagenome (GOLD analysis project Ga0154004, IMG submission 104727) | Attine ant fungus gardens microbial communities from Florida, USA - TSFL088 MetaG | ecosystem: Host-associated > Fungi > Mycelium > Unclassified | place: USA: Florida, Lake Talquin State... | reverse complement strand
TTTGTGTATCTCAATACTTAGTTCGCTTCCTTCCATGAGCATGCTGTACCACATGAGTATGTAGGACTGCTCAAGCACAATAAGCTCAACTTACCATTCATTTGGGGTGAGCGTCAAAGGCTGCTCATCCCTAGTGCGATGGTCCAATATTATTTCAAAACATTCATTGACATTGTCAGAACATTTGATAGCCAGTGACTGTGGAAATTTATCGAGCTTTCCAATTAGCTCTACATGCCGATTTAGTCCCTGATCTGCGGAGCCGATTGAACATAGTAGCACTCACTGACAACTTGGATGGCTGAAAGCGATTTGACTAGATTTTCCATTACTTCAACTATTGGGGAGTGAGAGTGAGAAGGATATGTGGGATGTTATCACACGACGAATAATGCTGTGACACAGGAATGATCGAAGCAGCTATCATTATCCCGAGAATTGAACGGGGTGGGAACAAATATCAATACCTAGCGTAGAACGTACAGGAAACCCAGTCTCAGCATCACTTGAATCGAGTAGTTAGTAATGGTGACCATAGTCTTGATTGTATCGTTCAATTATCATAGCAGCTAAATTTAAGACAAATATGATGAGATTTACCTTACCAGATCACATGACAATGAACCATGTTCTCATGGACCTGCGAACCAATGGCAGTCTGTCACTGCGGATGCTCAACATGATATCGAGACTCTCGATTGATTGCAATCTCACACTCTCGAATTATGGTGGCTACAACGTCAAATTCTCGGATGCAACTGAGGCACGTACGGATATTATCGAATACAAAGGTGGCATGGAGTTTCCATTTTCCCCAGATGATGACCAGGTATCGAGGCTCTCGTCTAATCATTCTATCCCATACACGACATTGTGCACCCAGAGAATTGTGTCTCACTCGAATAGGAGAAGACATGTCCGTATTCCCTCCCAACATGTAATAACAAGAAATTTGATATCATACGAAATCATATAAATTCACGTGTGGTCCCTCAGTAACATGTAATACCACGATAACATGCTCCAATGAGCTCTGTCGTACCAACTGCGGCTGACCATTCTCAAGGGTTTTCAGGACCTCGCACTCCTTCTGAGTGGTACGTAGTCGCTGTCCCCACTGCACTCAGTGAATGACTTCCCCTTGATATAGTCGACGAGATCCTGCACAAAGCAAATATTTGTTACGATCTTGAATCTCAGTGTTTGGAAGATATACGCAGAACCAGACAGAAGTTAAGTAATCTATCTACGATACAGCTCTTTTATATGGTTATAACATGGTCCGTGTGTCAACACAAGTTGCTGCAGTTTTGAGTCATGGGTTGTGTTCGGAGTCGTAGGTGAAATATTGTGTGGTCACCACGAGGTAGTGAAACACTGGCCAACTACCCATAGGTCCCATGACTCTCACTTGCAGCGATCGGCAAACATTTCAGGGTTCTTTGATTCTTCTGCCTCGTTACTCCAAACTCCTGAAGGATCAAAACAAGTCTGGAGCGGGCAGCCTGCAATAGCGTAGATTATGACATGAGGTGGAAGATTAAAAAAAGTTGACGAGCAGAGACCAAGGTTGGGAAGAGAATTTCGGGTTGGAGGATATGTTTCTAGCTATCTGACGATATTTACGGCTTGTGCTGGCTCATGGACATGGTTTTGAAATGGCTCCTGCCCTCATTGCAACCATCAACAAAAAAATCCTTTTCACTCATTCCAACTCAACAATGACTACGATCCAACAACAAACCCCTGCCTTTGCCCTCCAGCAATCTCGAAAAAAAGTTGACATCGTCGATTTCATGGGATCCATCCTATTTCGTCTTCAAATTCCCACCAGCGTCACTACGTAGTTTTACGCATCGTCTCACAGCGTTTCATGTCTGCCAACCTTCCATTCTTTGGCTTACCAGAATCGGGACAGTGGTAACCTCTTTAAAGGAGTGGGCAAGCAGACTTGAGGGACAACTATCTTACCTCTAAGCCTCGTTGAATCTTCATGGTGACAATGTGGGAAGGTTATAGCTGTTGAAACTGTCCCGGGCGTATTGCATTGCATTCTGGTCGCTGTACCTGGCTGACATGCGAGGTGTTTTGGTGGCCTTCTGGTGGGCTTGGACATTCATCTAGCTGGTTGTTGTAGTGAGTGTCGAAAGTTTTGATTTGACGATGTAAAGCACAAGGCTGAGCTTTTTAGGAACGAGTGTATCGTCCCCGTTTGCAGAAATATCTTCCATTTCCGTGTTTAGGTTGCAAAGTTACTATTCAAGAGTCATGCTGAAAGATCGCAATGTGCCAGAGTCTTGATATTTTTTCTGCGAGTTGAGAAACGACCATTTGTAATGGCAATATGGAGCTGGCTGGGTTTATCTTTGAAAACCTGTTTGACAGGGTGGTCCCTTATATGTAGTCATTCATGAGCTACTGATCACTCGCACCGATATGTTGTTGATAGGCGTTCGCGCCTCCAATGGGATCGGTATCAATGTGTGTGTAGTTCCTATATCCCGATTTCCCCTATCCGGGGAGAGTGTGATTATCAAAATATATTCTTCCCAACAGGGAAGTGCGCCATCTCATGTGATTACCCAAGTTTGGCATCGGCAGGCTGCACGTATTCTTTGGATCTTGAGATCTCCAGATACTCGGACCCATTCCTGGCACCCAATGGCTTGGCCATCGCCTTGCTCTTCCTCCGCCAAATGTCATGCATGGAATCACGAGACTGCCCAGTTTTATCCTGTCCACTTTGACGATCAAGCGCATATTCGCCGCTATCCCGACTCACCTGACGGGAAACTCCTCGCATGTTGGTCTCGCGATAACTTCCACATCCGAGCCTGGGACACGTGAACTCGTTGCCAAATTTCCAACGTCCTGCTGCCCTCTCACCTGCCCTGACTGACCATTCCCTTGCCGATAGACTCATTGCCCTGAGGTCCAAATGTGAAGTCTCTTTGACGCGCATATGGACCCTCTGTACGCTTAGATTTTGGGTCAGGCATACGCAGTCAGGCATACGCATACATGGCATTTATACGAGATGGAACAGCGTTGGCATACTACTTTGGTATCAAAATCTGGGACATCGCAGATCTCACACTGGATACGAGCTCATTCTGCAAGGCATGCGAGATGGGTCAGGACGACGAGCCACTATTTTGTGTTTTAGTCGAGCACAGATGAAATCTGTACGTGCCAGAGTAGCGATTGGGGCACTCTAAATGAACTCAACGATCCTGGACTTCTCTGACTCAAGCTTCCGCAGAAATTGGACAGAATGCATCGACAAAGGGTGGTTAAGAGAGAGCTCGAGCAAAAAGAAAAGTAGGTAGGAAAGCTGCTGGAGTAAGAAAACAAGGTGCGTCCTGTCCTCGGCCAAAGTACTTGAAGGTGTTCAAATATGTGAACAGGAGAGCAGGAGGAGCTCGCTGCTCTACTCATGCTTTTGCTCTCTCGGTGTCTCAAGACATATTTTCACTTCAACGAGTCTAAAGCCACCCACTACAATTGTTGAATCAAAGGGAGCATAATTTGGAAGCAGAGATACACAAGCCATAAGCTTGCGTGCGGGCATCACGAGCTCTAATGTTCGAGAGATAGATTGGAAGAACACTAGTACAAGCACAACGAGTGATTCCCACTATCAAGAAACGAGGGGAGAGATATTTATATCAAATGCAAGCAGTCAATACGAATATGCACGTTGTAGACATTCAAATAAAAAATAAAAGTGTAGACATCTTGAACACGGTTACAAAACCACAGTTTGCATAGTAGATTCCTGGGCATAGTTTTGCAACTATCAAACACTAGTTTTCGGTCTGCAATCATCAATCCACAGCTACACATGTTCATCAGATGGGCACATAAGCATAGAACTCCCAACATGCATTCAGAAAGAAAACACGGCTGGTAAATCACAGGGAACTAAAGGCCGATGCGAAGGACATGAGTCTAGAAGGAGCGAGGCAAGTCCACATGGACTGGACATGATACGCACCTGAATCAACGGTTATCGAGATAATAGTCAGTTTGCGATCATCGGATGTCTTCGAGCATGGTGTCGATCCTGATATAGTCCTCTTTCCTAGCTGGCCACACAGTATCACGAGCAGGTTCATCGAGTAGTCGAAGAGCGGCCTGTTTGAACCTTGCAATTGTTTTCCTATCTGAGACTTTGTCGATATTGGACTGGGAACAAGGGTGAAGAATCGGAGAGAGGAGGATTGCATGGGTGACAGCGGAGGAGTTGTATATGGCCGAGGAAAAAGATGAGACAGGCCTGATTCAAGCTGCATATGGCGGCTTTGCGATGTGAAGGACTTGTACAGCTGTACCTAACTCTGTGAGGGCTGGGGCCACGTTGCTGAATGGCGGGGAGAGGACGACGGCGACGATAGGAAAAGTCTCGGAGTGGTTGATGAGGGCATCCCCAGCGTCGCTATTGACGGGGGCTGTGATGTCTAAAACAAGATGGCTGGTGACTGCACAGCGAACAGATGCAGTACAGATGCAGTACAGATAGAAGCACAATCCAGGACGAGGTCTGACCTACAACTGGTAAAACTACTCAGATCATATTCCTACCTATAGTGATCAGGAACGGAATGTCGTACCCATCACAAAACACACTACACACTGCATTAGATCAAGTTGTATGTGCTGTTCGAGATCCCATGCCCAATGAGATGTGAGTCGCCCATAGACTGACCCGCACGACACATGAGCAATAAGTGACCACAAAGAAGAGAAGGCCCTTACCGTGAGGGTAGTCCAAGTATACCAATCAGTTCAAGTAAAGCCATATCTAGTAACAAACACACAAGCCATTTGTGAGGAACGATGTTGTATAACAGTCATAGCTTTGACAGATAGCAGCATCAAAAAGAAAAAGCGTCTTATCATAACAGCTGTAAATAAGCGACAAATCATCATACTGCCACTGATGGCCGGAAGCAAATTGCCGATATCCATGAGATAAGCATCGGCAAACAAAGATACACATCAAGAGACCAAAGTAACGACAATGACGGTAAGTCTGCTGATATACTTACATCTATCATCTTTTGCAAGCTTGTTGATGGTCCCTGGTTAAATAAGAGTCCAATCAATTCGTTCAAATTTGCATCTCAAGCTGTTAAATTACTATGGGAACACAGAGAAATGAGAAACTCGTAGGAGAATTACGTCTATGGTTTTCAGTAATTGATATGGATTGAGTAAATGGAGAAATATTGAAGAAGGGTGGCGGTCAGTATAAGACAGACATCAGTCTAGCATGTGAAATGGATCAATGTTGATCGATCATTCAAGTGTGAAATGGTGTATGATGCGACAATCATACAATGTTCAGATCGTTATGGGTATGTGACAGCCAACAAGAGTGGTCTATATATATTGGTCCAGGAACACAATCTACATTGTGATCGATTGGCAAAGCTCGTCTACGTTAACTGGTACTAGAACTAGGGAGACGTTAATTTAGCTGTTAGCAATAACTCTCTAGGAGGCGATCAACATTCTTCAAAGGGCATAAAATGTCTGTTTTTACCTGGTCCGTGATGTGAGTATCCAGACATAACAGAGGGATGGTGAAGCCGTGAGTGTAAAATGTTACTCTGTATTGTTTGATCTGGGAGCGATTATCACTTTACTCCATGCATTCCAATCACGAAACTTCATTAAGAATATTTGCCAAAAGGATGACAAATATGATTTTCAAAGCTGTGACATACTATCGGAGCGCAGGAGTAGTGGTCACAGGTCACGTCAAATGAACAATGACCTTTGGGACATCAAGGTCTCAGAAGACAGTCCTCAGCTAGGACGTGCATTCAACACATGCATTCCACTTCCACAGACAACTAAATTGTCACCTCAACAATGGCAAGATACTAGGCAGGATATTATAAGAGGTCTCTAAGACTATTTGAGATGGAGCAGAGCCATCGATATATGACTCAAAGAACTTGCAGTAAGGAAGACGAGCTCATTTGTTGTTGAATGATTACCATTGTGTGTGTACTTTGTTTGGATATTGTTGAATCAGGCACTTGCCGGTCATTGTATTTTGTCCGGCCATCAATGACAACGTGGTGGTCATTATTTGTCGCTTATTTACAGCTATTGTGATGTTTGATGCTGTTATCTAAAAGGGCACCACTATCGTCACAGCCTGTCTGTATGGTTGTAGTGGGTATGGCTTTACTTAGCGTACTTGGACTACCCTTTCTTCCTGGTCATAGGATCTTGATCTGACATATTGTTAGGATAAGAATGTGATTTGCAGATCAGACTCGTCCTGGATTGTCGTTCTGTCAGTGCCGCATCTGTTTGCTGTGCAGCCATCAGTCATCCCAACGTCACAGTTCCCTTGAACAACATCAGATATGCTCTCATCGACCTCGTTAACCACCTTTCCCATCGTCGTCTCCCTCTCCTCGCTACGCGACAATGCCGCCCCAGCCCTTGCAAACTGGAATACAGCTGCATGAGTCCTTGGCATTGCAAAGCCTCCAATACACAGCTCAAACTAGGCCTGCCTCGTCTCTCCTTGCCCATATAAAATCCCTCTGCCCTCCCCCCCACGATCCTCCTCTCCCTCTGATCTTTGGCCCTCTTTCCAAGCCCATCATCTCCCCACAGACAAGGTTCCAAACAGGAAAACGACTGCACAGTCCAAGCGGGCCGCTCTTCAACTTCTCAATAACCTTGCTCGTGATGCCTTGCAGAAGGCTACACCAAGATTGCCACCACGCTCTAAGACATAGTCGATGCTTGCATCCCCTGGATAGCCGAAGTTCTCGTTGGGAGCAGCGATACTGACTACGACTTGGTTAGTTCCAATTCTTGTTGCCTCTCCTTCCCTTTTCACCATCCGTTTAGCTGTGTTCAACACTCCAGATGTCAATGCTCATTTGTTCATTGCCGCTGACATTTTCCTAACAAGGCCTCCATATCAAAGAAAATGGCTTCTGCCACAGCCGAGTCGCTGTCCAAGCAATAGAAAGAATTCTTCTTGCGTCAACAACCCATAGCCGTTCAACTGGGATTGTCGATTCTCCAAAGGGGTGTTAATGATTCAACTGTATATAACCACGCCAGTAATGCTGCATGAGTGAACTGGACGATGACGACCAGCATGGAGCAAATGATTTGGGAGATCTGAAGAAGGAGATAGAGGTCATGGAATCTGATACCAAGGAGAGGAAGATGGGCACCATAGAATCAAGGAAATCCATCAAGGGAGCGTGGAAAATAGTGTCATTGGGAGCTATGTACGTCTGTCATCCTTTTTCATTGACGATTCCACTCATATACACTAACTATGCAGCTCGAGTGCCCAACCTCAATTCCCTTGCCTAACTCACTTTACTCCCTCCATTATTCACGACAAAACTTTCAACCCAACTCGATGCAGATGAATCTGGTCTAGAAAATCAAGAAACGGCCAAAATTCAATGTGGACAAAGAAGCCGCAGCCGAGGCGCTAAACAAGCGGAAACTGTTGTTCCTATCAAGGCAGATTAGCCTGCTCCACAGACTTCACCTTCCAGTGATGCACCCATCCGTTTCAAAAACCTTCGCTATCTGCTCCCCTTTCCGAACATATTAACCTGAGAGTGATCTCAGTGTCTCGTTTCCACTATGTTCATGATCACAGGAAAAGGATGGGGAGCGCCAGCAACCTCCTGCAAAGCGGCTGAGAGTGCATTCAGACGCAGTTAAGGTATCTCAAAATGTGAGTGTTTTCCTGTCATGCGCTGTTGTAGGCGCACTAATCTTCTGCCACTCGCCGTTTTCAAATCCGCAACACCACTTCCAGCCTCTGTTGCCCCGAGTCCTGTGCTTCCCCTCAACACCATCATTCGTTGACCCTGTCGCAGTTATTATATCTACTCCAATGGATTTTTCCACCAGCTCGCAAGCTCCTATCCTCAGAACCCCGATACGAGAATATCCTCGTCACGATAACGCTGATGAACTTACCTCCAATTTCTGTCTGGCTAGTGAGAATAGCGAAAAGGGTGCTTTCCAAATGTACAACAATCTGGTTATATGCATCTCACAGTGTTACTCATTATGATTGCAGTCTTGGCATCAGCAGGATCCCGCAGGTTTCGAATGCACGTATTCTTTTGAGATCAAGGAGGAAGAATACTCGCACCCACTCCTAGCATCCGATGGTTTGACCCTCGTCAACCTGTCTATATTTGACCCCGTCGCCTGCCATTCATGGAATCACGACACTGCCCACTTTCGTCCTGTCGACTCTGACGATTTACGGGTCTGAGTACTCACCCAAAAAGAGACTCTTTGCCTGTTGGTCTTCCGATGACTTTTTTGTCCGAGTTTGGGACGCACAAAATGGCCAACTCGTGTGCAAGTATCAAACATTCTTGATATCTCAATTGCTTTGATTGACAATGCGCAAACATGGTATTTATACGAGATGTTGGCGTACTATTAATATGAGCTCATGTTACAAGGCATGATGGGTCAGGACGACGAGCCACTGTTTTGGGTCCCAGTCGAGTACAGTCTGTGCCACCGTTCAAAGTGGTGATTGAGGGGTTCAAATATCAACAATCCTGGAGTTGTCTAACTCAAGGCTCGGCAGAAAGTGGACAGAATGCATCAACAAAAGGTGGTAGAGAGAACTCGAGAAAAAGGATGAGGAGGTAGGAAACCTGCTGGAGTAAGAAAACAAGGTATGCTCTGTCCTCGGCCAAAGTACTTGAAGGTGTTCAAACATATGAACAGGAGAGTAGGATGAGCTCTACTCAAGTTTTGGCTCTCTCAGTGTCTTAAGACATGTTTTCACTTCAGCGAGTCCAAGGACACCCACTATTCCCACTATTTCCTGTACTTACGGCTGTGAAGCCTCCATCAATGTAATTATAATGAATGGTCTCGACATGTTTTCGTAGATACATGAATTGCAGATATGCAACAGTTCTCATATCAAGGTGCAAAGAAAAACGATAATGTCAGTTGCGGCAAAGAATTTTGTAAAGGGGCAGAGGCAACAGTTTCAGCTTGTTGAACGGGCTCCTCGGCTGCCGCTTCCTTGTCCGTATTAAATCCTTTGAGAAAATTTTGTCGCAAATAACGGAGGAAGAAGTAAATAATGGCGATTACGATGAGCTGGGCGAGGGAATGGAAGTTAGGCAATCGAGCTGGATAGTGTATGTGAGTGGAATCGTCAATGAAAAAGGATGAGAGACGTACATAGCTCCCAATGACACTATTTTCAACACTCCCTGGACAGATTCTACTGAGCCTTCTCCATTCCATAATGCCCATCTTCCTCTCCTCGGTATCATGACCTCAATCTTCAGATCTGCCAAATCATTTGCTGCATGCTGGTTGTCCTCGTCCAGTTCACTTTTGGAAGCGTTACTGGCGGGGGGTTCTATGCAGATGAATCACTAATGCCCTTTTGGAGGATCGACAATCCGGGTTGCATGGCTGTGAGTTGGTGACGCAAGAAGAATTCCTTCTATTGCTTGGAGACTGACTCGGCTGCGGCAGAAGCCATTTTATTTCATACTTCAAATATGGAGGCCTCCTTAGGAAAATGTCAGCGGTAAAGGGATGAGAATTAACATCTGGAGTGTTGAGCACAGCTAAATGGATGGTGAAAAGGGAAGGAGAGGCGACAAGAATAGCAACCAACCAAATTTGTCGTTGAGTCAGTATCGCTGCTCTCAACGAGAATGTCGGCCATCCAGGGTAAGCGAGCATCGGCAATGTCTTTGAGCATGGTGACAATCCTGATGTAGCTCTCTTTGCTAGCCGGCTGTAGGGCATCACGAGCAAGTCTATCAAGAGATTTAACAGCAGCCTGTTTGAACCTTGCAGTTGTTTCCCTATTTGGGACCTTGTCAGCAGGGATATTTGACTCAGAAAGAGGGTGAAGAATCGAAGAGATCGTGGGGGTGACGGTGGAGGAATTTTATATGGACGAGGAGACAGGCCTGGTTCGAGCGGCGCGTTGGAGTTTTGTGATGTGAAGAAGTCATACAGCTATGTCCCACTCTGTGAGAGCTGGGGCGGCGTTGTCGAATGGCGGGGAGAGATGGTGAGTGAAACCCAGATGCTGTCGTCCACGAGGCAATCATTTGCCCTCAAGCTATCATCGCTCACCACCTCTTCCCTCACTCGATTCCGAGTCCATACAGTGTGTCACTTGAGCTGTTTAGCTAACGGAGATGGCTGTTATCCCTCCCTTGACTCAACATCCACCTTCGCGACGTCCCTCCGCACTCATTGATCGCCTCATCTTTGCCTGGTCTCCCTGGCTCATTAAGAGGTGTGCAGAGGCAACTTGGCAGAAGAGTCCGGGGTTCTCGCACCTGAGTTGAGTGTCAGATACCACGCCCATTTTCCACGATTCAAGACGACTGAGAACACGCTCAAAACTCTCCTCAGGTTTCTTCAATCGACGTATATGATTGTCTTGTGGTAGTGCAAGCACTCGGACGATGTTGAGAGGTTTTGTAGAATGATGCAGTTGAAATATAGGGTTGTGTTTGTACCAACTTTCATCAATGTCAATGGAAAATCATACTTTTTGTGCGAGATCATCTAGTAAGGTGAACACCAAATATTCTACAAAATCACGCTGAGACCATTCATTATAATTACTTCGATAGAAGCCTGGCAGCTGTAAGTACAGGGGATAGTGGGTGTCGCTGAAGTAAAAACATGTCTTGAGAAACCGAGGGAGCAAAACCTGGATAAAGCAGCGAGCTCGTCTGGCTCTTCTGTTCATGTATTTGTACACCTTCAAGTACTTTGGGCAAGGACAGGACGCACCTTGTCTCCTTACTCTAGCAGCTTTCCTACCTCCTTCTCCTTTTGCTCAAGTTCTCTCAACCACCCTTTGTCGATGCATTCTGTCCACTTTGTGCCGAACCTCGACTTAGAAAAGTCCAGGATTGTTGAGATTTCGGACCCCTCAATCAGCACCCTGGGTGCTGGCACGTACAGACCTTCTCTGTTCTCGACTGGGACCCAGAATAGCGGCTCATCATCTTGATCCACCATCCGTCCATTCTTCACGCCTTGCAGCCTAAGCTCATATCCATCAGTGGAACGCCGGTGCTCGGCTGTGAAATCTGCTATTTCCCAGATTCTCACGAAGTCGTTGGAATAGCTTGCCAACGCTGTTCCATCTCGTAAAAATGTCATGCGTGCGTATGCTCGACCCAAAATCTGAGCGCGCAGATGGCCGGTATAGGCGTCGAAGAGACGTATCACGTCTTCAAATCCGAGCCTCAGAGCAATAAGTCTCTCGCCCAGGGAATGGTCAGTCAGAGCAGGTGAGAGGGCAATTTCATCCATCCCGGATGTTGGAAACTTGGAAACGAGTTGGCCAGTTCGCGTGTCCCAGATTCGGACGTGGGAGTCTTCATCAGACCAACATGTGAAGAGTTTCCCGTCAGGTGAGTACACAGGCGAGTATTCAAGTGAGTTGCCTTTCCAGTCGATATGCACTTGATCGTCAAAGTGGACAAGATCAAACTGGGCAGTGTCGTGATTCTAAGAATAACATTTGGCAGAGGAAGGGTAGGAAGAGTAGAAAGGCACGATGATGACGGTCAAGCCATCAGGTGCCAGGATTGCGCGTGGGTCCTTGCCCACGTCCAAAGAATACGTGCATTCGAAACCTGTGGGATCCTGCCGATGCCAAACTTGCAGTACTTCTGACTCACCATCTGAGTCACCACATGCATCTGAGCCATCATAAAAAATGGCGCATATAACCAGGTCATTGCATGTTTGGAAGGCGACCTTCCCCCACGGGTCATCCTCTTCCGGCAAGAAGTCGACTGAGACGCGCTTCTTCGGGTGCGCTATATCGCATATGGTGAGAGACGAGTCTATAAATGCTACCTGATCTTCATTTGGGGAAAATGCAATGTGTGTGTTGATTTTGCAGGCCCAGATATCTGTACGCGCTAGGACTTTCCCAGTAGTTGTATCCAGGAATCCGACATTAGAAGATTGCTTTGATATCGTAACTGCCATCTTTCCAGATGGTGAAATTCTAATAACTTGTCGCTCATCGGTATTGTCTCGAGTATCTGTAATGTCAGCCTGACTGATCGCCAAATTCTCCAGGTCCACGTCCCACATCCTCACACTTCCATCCTTATATCCAGCCAAAACTCTGTGACCATCGCTTGATGGACAGATCCTTCTTACACGCGAGGTGGATGCAGGCCTCGTCTCCCGGATCCTTTTTGAGCCAGTCGCAGAGACATCCCATATCTCTACTGTATGATCTTGGTGGCCAAATAGGTAGTTACGAATAACGTGTGGATCATGGAGACGACGACTGAAGGATGTCATCTCTTGTGTGTCCGATCTCCAAATGTAAGTTTGGCAACGTCCATTCCAAGATGCGACCATCAACATGTCACTGCTTGGAGAAAAGCGGAGATAATTCATAGTTTCATGAGGATATGTAAATCGTCGGAAATATTTTCTATCCTCCAAGTTCCATAACTCGATGACGTTATCCTTTTTTATGGCCAGAAAATGCCCATCAGGAGAAAAGCAGGACAGATAGTAACGAGGACGTGTGAATCGTCGGAAATCCTTGCTGTCTTCCAAGTTCCATAATTCAGCAACGTCCTCAGACTCCTTTGTTACGAACAGAAAATGCCCATCAGGAGAAAATTCGGCAAATCGAACATCGTTCACCTCCAACGGCCTGCTGGATATTGATTCGCCATTGCTAGCGTCCCAGAACTGGACCAGAATCCGATTTTCACCTTGATCTCCGAGTTTTTTTGTCGAGACAATTCTTCCATCATGATGAACAAAGGCAAAATCAGAGCCCTTGATTCGGAACTGCTCTTCACCCATCTCAATGTCCCAAACTACTGCATAAGAGCGATATTTGAATAGAATATGCTTCCCAGAAGGACTAAAGCAGGCACTATGTGTATCGTGAAATGGGCCTAAAATGCAACGACCTGTTTCAGAGTCACAGATATATGTAGTGTCTCCTGATGATGAATATCTGTGTCCTGGTTGGTATGAAAATGTGCTTTCATCTGGTGAGAAAGCTATTTCGTTCACAGGATATTTCTGGTGCTCTGTAGTGAAGACCACCATTGGCCATTGATTAGGTTTCCCTTCAGTGACCACAAATGTATTGGGAAACCTCAAGCAGAACTTTCTGGCAACATGAGATTTCTCAGGTGCGAAGGGGAGTGCCGAGAGGTACACATGAGGAGCAGACTGTTCAATTGGAACCATGAACATAGAAATGAAGCAAAGGGCATCACGAATGAACAATGTCAGCTCATCATCAGGGTTGAGGGGCTGGCCAACCAACATCAGATATTTTGCAGAGAAATTAGCTGGAGACACACCTCCCATGATAAAGCCATGTTCAGGATCGAGTACACTTCATACGCTTTTCCCAATAGGCTCATTGTTTCTATCCAGAACAGTAGTTTCTCGTGCATCACAAACTTGACTCCCTCCTTCAGCTTATGGTCAGATGGATCCTCAGACGGAGTATGAGCAAGATGGTCTGCCCAAAATTGACATGAATATAAAACGAAAGGAGGGATAGTGGATATGACATTGGGCTGAATATCGACATTCTTTATGGCAGAAGAGTCCAAGCTGCACATGTTGAAATGAAGCTTGGGTGATGCCAGAGTTTTCAAGCATAGTATAGCAAGCTGACGTTCGTGATGGCCTCAATCCTGGACAGTGGAGAAATCAGGGAATTCTTGTTGAAACGAGGTTGAGAGAAGATAGTCTTCAAATGATTTGTGATGAAAATGAAGGATATTGCCAGATTCAATGACGGATGCAAGGCCTTTTCAGATTAATCGCATTACATTCGACTTCCCAATCGTGACTCCAGGAAGCATAACAAGCACATCGTCACTAAGAGGCTGCTTGGCATAGATCATGGTGCCCATAACAGAGATAATTCCTTGGACCTCTTGCTTTGAAATCCATCCAAACGACACCCTGACAACAGCAGTATACAAAGAAAAAAGATCGTCCATCCCCTCCATGTCATCCCCCCCCCCCTTCCTTGATTTAAGGATGTCAAATCGTACTCCAGGATCATCTTCAAGGAAGTTGGCGACAGTGGTTGCCCAGATAAATATACCAGCAGCACCAGGAACCAGATAGTCGAGAGCCTCGGTGATCCATGCGGGTTCCATTTCCATGTTATTGAGTCGCAGCTCAAAGAACGCGCGGATGTCATTTGATACACTATCTCCTGGCTTGACCCGATGGCCAGAAGGAATATCATGGATGCTGATGGAATCAGGGAAAGTGATATGGTCCTCTGGCCGGCTGGTAATGACCAACTTGAGCTTCTTCAAGTGATCGACCTGGATCCAACGCTTGAGCGTATGCAAGAGATCCCGGAAATCCTCCTTCCCTGTGTCGTGCTTAAGGCCACCACACTCATCCAATCCATCTATCACAATCACCGGAAGCTCCTCACGCGGAATAGCAACAACCAGCTTGGATAATGGTTCCTTGATGAGCGATTCAAAAACCCGGTCAATGTCGGATGAGGTGCGCCCTTGACTTTCTTGAGCTAAGTGCTTCCGGAAAGATGGGAACATGCGGGCAAGATCACAGGCGACAGTGCACCACAGGGCACTCGTGGTGATGGTAGATTCTGTGCGATCAAATCGGAATGATATTACACGGCGTCGCTGGTCCACTAGTCGATTGGAAATGCTAGCTGCCAAGGCGGATTTCCCAACACCAGGCGATCCTCTTATCCAAATCACGTTTGGGCCCTTGACATTCTTAATTTCGTTTTCAATATCTTGTAAGATGGTGGTGCGCGTGCCTTCTAGACATGCTTTGCGTAAGGGAAGCCTATTCTCCCCAAGCATGTGTATCAAATCATCCAACTCTTTCTTTTCAACTTGTGCTGTGTGCATCTCTATATTAAGATATCGGTCGAACTTGTCCTTGAAGGTATCAAGTTTGTCCTTCAATTCAATCGCTTTCTCCTTTTGAGAGTCAACAAAGATATACTTGACTGAAGTCAACTAATCAGTCACGAATTCACTCAGATCAAGACGCGTGGACACGTACATTTCCAGCTTTTCAGCCATCTCCAAATGAAGTCGACCACTTCTTCCATGATCTCGGGAAATTCCCTCATGGTGCGGCACAGTCGATCTGAGATTTGAACTTTCTTGAGTTTGTCAAGCTGGTCAGCAAGCACTTGGATGCTGTTCGCAAGGCTTTTCATGGCTTCATAGGATTCCTTTTGAGTCTTCAAATGCTGTCAAAACTATCAGTCGTGTTGTTCATTTGAAAACGGAAAAGGAGCCAACTTGGTAAACGACCTGGACACAAGAGAATACAGCATGTGCGACAGGATGCACCTGCTTTAAGTTAGACAACATATAGGCACACTACTGAACAATTATTTACCTTGCTGGCTGCGGTGCCTAAATCAATCACCATTCTAGCAACATCACTTGTAGAAGCGGAACGATGCAAAACAGACTGTAACTCGTTCAATTCTGCCATCATCTTTGTAATCTGTGGATCCAAGGTGTTCGGATCAATGTTGTGAACCTACAGTTGTGTTCGAAGAGTAAACCAACATAGCAGTCATGATGATAGCGTACCTCGATGACCAGCCACAACTGTAATCCTTGGATCGCATTATCAAATTTTACCTCGAATTTTGCTAACGCCCTCTGAGTAAATTCGGAGTGATCGAGGTAGAGATTCGCTCACAATTTGTTTCTGCCTCGGAAGACACATGTTTCCATAAATCGTCAAACCTGACGCTGGCTTTACACATGGGTTCCTCCTTTGAAGTGCGCCCAAGCATCCGTATCTTCTGTCCTCGAGAATATTTTTTGTGTATTTCAATACTTAGTTCGCTTCCTTCTACGAGCATGCTGTACCATATGAGCATGTAGGACCGCTAAGGCACAATAAGCTCAACTTACCATTCGTTTGAGGTGAGCGTCAAAGGCTGCTCATCCCTGGTGCGATGGTCCAATATTATTTCAAAACATTCATTGACATTGTCAGAACATTTGATAGTCAGTGACTGTGGAAATCTATCGAGCTTTCCAATTAGCTCTACATGTCGATTTAGT
>Ga0154004_1000188_pt1 | contig 16221 bp, 15 predicted proteins | sample TSFL088MetaG_FD_104727 | JGI IMG/M metagenome (GOLD analysis project Ga0154004, IMG submission 104727) | Attine ant fungus gardens microbial communities from Florida, USA - TSFL088 MetaG | ecosystem: Host-associated > Fungi > Mycelium > Unclassified | place: USA: Florida, Lake Talquin State... | reverse complement strand
CGCGCTTAGACCTCACATCTCACAGTAAGAAGAGGCAAGCCCATCTGAGGGCAATTGAAAGAAATCAAGTTTCTACATCATCAGCTTCAAGATTGTATACAGACTCTCACCTCATAGCATTTATGTAGCGACTTAGCCTGAGACGACTTAATCACTCTCTAAGTCTGAGTTGACAAGGAGAACTCAATAGAGTTCTCATTCAATTACTGTATACTACTTATACATCTTTTGTATTTACTTATATTTATAAAGTCCCACACCTCTACTTTGAGTCATTTTCTCTTGTGCATTCGCTTAATTTCTTAAATAAAAGAAAAGAAAAGAAAAGAAATATAAATAATGACTTAGCTATTTTGCCAAGTCATAACAATTTATGAGGTACAGTAATTCAACATACAACAAGATGCCCATGCACATGCATAAAAGGCATTATACATATGCCACATGGGAGTATGAAATGTTTAAAAGGGCAATCAAGCAAGAACATTATGAGGTCAATCTGCCAGAAGTGTTAGAGTGCAAATCAGTTGTCTTATTGATAAAAACATAACTGTAAATAGCAGACAAATAATGAGCATTAACTAGATGATAGCCAGAAACTGATGATGGATATTGGATGTCAAAATATAGAAGTGTAATTTTATTCTAGAACAAATATGATTCCTGTAGAAATCCACAGATGTAAGATAATTACATGCCTCAGTGTTATCTACTCTTCAGGCATGGACTTCTCATACAGCAAGAATTGCTTCTAGATCCTCATGAGCAATTGCAACAACTGTAGAAAAGCTAGCAGGACTGAGAGCTAGCAAAATGTAATCTGACAGAGGATGTCATCAAGATATAGTATAAAGCTTAGATCTATTTGTCCATAAAAGGCTAGAGGGAATTTTTGCAAGGTCACAACATCCAACCCTCAGGAAATAAAGTATCTGAAATGATCAATCAACAGTAACAGAACAAAGTGAAAACTAGGACTCCTCGATCAGTGGCAGTGAGCTTACTGCTAGACATGCCTCACTATAATATGATGTAACTGCTAATGAGGTAGTTCAGAATAGATGCAGGAATAGATCAAAAGCTATGTCACAATCATTAAATGATGTATGGGAAATGTATAAATACAATGTATACTGTCTATAACCCTTGATTGTGTCCCAAAGTAGGGCATCCTTGTTCTTAATAGACCATACTTTGCCAGTCTTGGTTCCTGGATTATTTCTTGGCTCCTAGATCAGTAGTTGGTACCTTGATCAATGCTTGACTTAATGGATAATGAAAGAAGGAAAGAACAATGTCATAGAGTTGATTAGTTCTGTTCAATAGCTTGGCATCTTTATCATGGATTGTTTCTCAATCAATCAACTAGAACCCAGTACTCTTCTGAGGAGCAAATGCATACATCACTCTATGTACTGAGCTAGATAAATAACAAAATGAGTGGGCAACCAAATTTTTCAGAGATGAAACCTGAGGAAGGAACTCCCTGACCATTAATACAGTGAAGCACAAAGAAGCTATCTCAATATATACAAAGGGAGACATATAAATATCTGAATTTGGCCACTCTATTTCTCTATATGCAAGAGCCATTAGAAAAATTCTGAACTATGCCCAAATAGATGAGTACAGAGCTATGAAAACAGTTCCAGTGCCTTTTTCACTTGTATAGGTATAATGATCTTGTAAATACTTGATCATTGTCAATAGCTGATCAACTTAACTAATTCTTATTATTTCTTCAAAAAACAATAAGACAATAAGATAATCAATGGAATCAAGTTGAAAAGACTTTTCTCATTTGTGCCAAAATCAAGGAGCCAAGAAGATGTTTTCTGGAAAGAATGTGCTGGAATTTTGATTTACCTACAGATACTCCAACAAAGGACTCAAAAAATATAAAGATATTATAAGACTCAGAGTCAACATCACTCTTTAATTCTACCTGCTCATGGCAGAAACACCTTTTATATATATAGTTTTCCCCTTACATTTCCTCTCTCAGCCCTAACTGATATTGATTGAATATCCTCTATTTAATGGACATAGCTATATTTTCAACAGTTAAATTGTATGTTTCATGCCCATACATTCTACATTTCTACCTTCCATTTGTACCATAACATAACCACTGCAACATAAGGCACTTTTTTGGTGATTTTCTCACCACTCCTTTGCTCTATCTTATCTAGACTATCCTCCACAATCTCATGTATCACTGGCTCTCTTTAATTTATGCATGTTATCTGCCACCATTATCTGCCACTTTTCATTTTGGAACTCTACCTCTGCCTCTATCAACTGTATATATACCTTACAATCCTTATCCTCTACCTTCTTCTTATCAAGCATCCCTTCCATCACCATCATTGCCTCAATGCTACTCTTATCCAGGTATGTACTCTATGATGTTCCATCTCCTCTGCAGTAGGTTCTTCCATCTCACTGGCAGTTGCCCGCATCTCTTGAGTAGCATTGGCACTATTATCGGGAAGGGATGTTGAAGGGGAAGATGGTGCTCATGAGAGTATATACCGAGAAATTGAAAAATGAGGATCCCTGATGAATAGTATTGATATATGCTGTTGTTGCTTTTGTTCTTTGTCTTGTTTTGTGCCTTTATCATTCACATGCACATTGGTGGAGCATATTTTATCTGTATAATGTCATCTATCTCTTTTTCTCATAGTTTTCTGCCCTTGCACTTGATAAGGTCCATGACCCATATACAATAAGTTCATAGTAATCTTGTGTATATTATTTCACTTCTACTTTGACTTCTTTACACAACTTTTTAATTTATCTGTTCTGTATTCTTCAGAATGGGTGGCTTATTTGTGTACTTTACATAATTGTATTGACTTTCAGCTTGTTTTGATACTTGGCATCTTTAATTTTATTCTGATTAATACTAGGTCAATTTAGGCATCTGTCTTTTTTCATTGGTCTTCTCTTTTTTCCAAGCTCAGTATTCTCTATTTGTGATCATTGTAAATAGCATTAAAGTGAACATCATGTCAGTTATTTGATTGCCATCTCTATGCAGAGGTCCTAAAATGGTTCAAAAAATTTCTTGTATTAGCAAGATTTGTAGCTTGCTATGGCATCAACACATTATTACTTGCTTGGGTATCTGTTTTTTTTGAAGATCTCCTTTCATACATGACCAAGGTACATTGTGAAGTTTTAGAGATACCACTATATAGTTTGACTCAAGAAGTATGACTATACAGGATTTATCAATTGTGCTCAGCATTCAAAATAGGACATGTCCCTGTGGCTCATAGCTCACAGGCTCTCTTGGGTTTTTTGATGACATTCTTGGTATCAAAATGACTGATCCAAGAATAGAGAGATGGTTGGCAATATATACACTTCAACTGGTCAAAATCTTGCCACTGGAAAATGAGGGGAGTCTCCACCATGTGCTATATATCACAAGTGCACATGGTAAGGCATTTGCACTTTATCAAATATCACCTCTGCAGTCATGTCATAAATTCAAACAAGACAATATATCTACTCCCAATACTCTTCATTCTGATACATGTGGCATCTCTTTCCTGTCATCTCATCACCCTGATTGACCATTACTGTAATCTTGTCACATTCAATGCAACTATCTCAAGAAATGATGGCTTTTCTAATGCAACCATTCCCAAATGAGCTTAACACAGGTTATTTTGGAGCCCCTTGTCTGCAGCTATAGCTGGAAGAAATTAAATGAGAATTTATTGGTACTGTACAGAATCTTAAAGAGATGATAAGATGTGTAAAACTAAGTAGATTGTCACTTGTCTTATTTCATTTTGGGGCAGTATACCCAGATCATGAATGGGTAGATTATATCTTTTATATTGGTTTCTGAGCTCATTTACTCTAGAACTTGTATTGGGAACATAGTTTATGAGTTTTGAAAATATACTCTGCCTTTCTCACATGTATATTTTGTGGCACCTGGTCTGCTTTGGAACCTTTTCTTCTTGCTGCTCTATAAATGTCTTCCTTCATCATTAACCAGATCCTATGTCAATATTTTAAAACAATATCAGTATGCTCTATACAAGGATGAGTAATTACTATAAGGTAAAACCACCTTGTTACTTCCACAGTGGTTCGGCATATCTGATTAGAGTCACTTACATATCTCATGTTTCAATTTCTCCTGAAAGCCCTGCCCAACAAAGATAACAGGGACAGAACCATCACTAGCTAGTATACACAACATGTACATGAGTATATGCATATTTATGTTACTAATGGATCTCTATTAGAGACTTGAAATCAAAATTTCCTGGTGTATTGGGGCTTGGTAGATGTATGACTCATAATAATCATGGTGACAAAAGAGACATCATCATACCATCTGATTACAACTACCTTGGAGAGGAGGCTTTGTTATTTGGGGCCATTTGTACATATACTTGTCATTGAGAAATAAACTAGAGACCAACAATAACACTGGAGATCAATTGCTATCCTGGTGTGTTGGAACAGAAGTGGTCTAGATAGAAGACTATGGTTAGCATATCTGATTCTTCCAGTCAGGTGTATTATCTCTTTATCTGGATAGATGAGCTTATGAGTCACAGGCTGTGATATTGGTAGCATTAAGTGATTGTTGATAAAGAACATTGAGCCACAGTAAAAGAATGGCAGAAACAATGTCATGGCACTGACCAGGCAAAAAGCTGTCACCATCATTGTTAATACTATCAGGGACATTTTCTCGTTGAGTTTGAGATCATTCATGGTCTGGCTGCTAAAAACTTAGATGAAGCTTCAAAGCTGTGATTGATTATACATCTTGCTTCTCATAGATATTAGTAATCAACATCACACTGTTAAGGGTCCACTAATTCACATGGAGTTGAAATTCTGAATAGCATTTTCTACAGCTCAAGATCTTGTGAAACCTCTCTTCCAATCTGATGGCAAGGGCTGAAGAAGGTAAGTCACAGCAGAGTTCCTTTAATCATGATAAGTTTCCATCATCCATCATGAGAATTGAGATGCAAGTTTCATCACAGCTGTAAAACTTGATTGAGAAGATCAAATACCTTCATCAAATATTTTGATCTACACACAACCAAATCAAATATTAATACTTGTACCTGAGAACTATATAATTAGAGTATTCTCACCAAGTTGCTACAAAATATCTCCTGCTTCATTGTTACATCTCAATGGTTGATCAGTATGGACTTATGCCAGAATGCTATGTCAGCAATATAAAGCTCCTGTCAGATAGACACTACATTCAAGGTATGCTGATTCTGGATCTATTGTTCATGGACTAACTACTGATACCTTTTCAAGCCACCATTGTGATGCTGATGGTATATGATATTATTAATCTAATTCTGTAGCAGATGAGACTTTCCCTGTATAAATAATAATTCCACACATATCTTCTTTCCTAGATTCAGTATCTTCACAGGCATGTTCCTCATTGATCACAAGGTAATAATTGACTATCTCCACTGACATATAAAAACTCAGGAGGAAGTGGTCAAAAATGCATACAATCTATTTTTCTATCTAGAAGAATCCTCAGAGAATAGAATGAAGCTCCTGGAAGGGTAATCTACACTATATATACAAGTTCCCCTAGCTATGGAATGTCCCAATGGTCAGGGTCAAAAATGCAGAAGTAAGACAACTAATTAAATATTAGGTAATTGTTATTTAATTAGTGTAGGGTTGCTCCAGTAGGCTACTACTAGTGTGTCAGAAGTATAACTTAGTATAGTCCCCTTACAACAAGGGCATCACCAAGCTGCTTGTTGGTACCCCCTAATAGAGATAAGGTGCTCTGAGCAGTCATTGATCACCTGAGTGAAGACCAAGACATGAGTGCCAGAGATATCATTGACCTGCTTCAGGCCATGGCCACCCTGTTCAACCATATTCCCCACAAGGTTGTCATGTTATGAGACAGTTCCCAGAAAAAAAACTATTTTCCACACATTTCTTAACTTAGTGAATAATATTCAGGAGTACAACACAAGAGGGATATAAATAGCATGGGAAGGCTCATATAAGATATGTACAGTTATTAGTAAGGGTCATGTGATTGTGGGAGATAGGTGTACAGACCAACAGACATTTGTATAAGTAATTGTATAATCCAATAGAGAACTCTATCAAGTTCTTTCTAAACAATCACCTTGGTTGAGCCCTAAGCCTTCACAACTTTGCACTAACACAAGAACTTGATCTCTATTGTTGACCCTGTATCTCACAGTCTCAACATTCTCTATTCCACTTACTCTCTCATCATTCTTGCTAGTGAGCACAGCACTCACAAGCATCTTGGATAGTGGGCCCTGGCTGTAAGGGGGACTTTACTGTTAGTCAGGGACAGTGGGTAGAAGGCCTAGACAAAACTCATGTCCCTGCCTGAGACCTGACCTCTATATTGAGTGGGCTTGTATTTAGTCTTTCACTATCAGCTTTGTGCTACTGGTCCATTGTGATCAGTCTATGCAGGGGAATGATGGTAACCTCTTAAAGGCCCATCTAGCTTAGAGATTCCCTTCTTAGGGATGGTATCATTTTACCCTTCTACTCAGTAGCTAGTTATAAGTTCAGACAAAGAAGACCACTCTTCTTTATACAAGGAATCATCATTATCATTATTACCATCACCATCACCACTACCACCATATATGTCTTAATAACAACAACAACAACCTATGGAGCAATCTACTGCTCCTATATTTCCTTCTCTCACTTGGGAGGAGCAACTTCTTACCTTAATTGCTGGCCTGCAGCAGTAGGTGGCCACCCTATTACAACAAAGTAGAGGAGCAAGTGTAGAGGAGGCAAAGCTCCCTTTGTTTAGTGAAAAGATAGAGGAAGTAGGAGCATTTGTTAATGCAGTTTGTTTGTATCTAAGGATAGAGATGATGGGGAAGTCAGAATCAACAAAGATGGCCTGGGTGCTGTTTTATGTGCATGGGAGGTGGCGGAGGCATGGAAGAACAACCTGTTGGATGAGTTGTCAAAAGGAGAATCAGAAGTAGAGATGGTGGAAGAGTTATTTAGTAAAATGAGAAATGAGTTTGGAGAAACAGTGGAGGAAGAAAGAAAAGTAGAACAGTTGAGGACAATAGAACAGGAAGGAAGAATGTAAGACAAGTATGTCCAAGAATTTAAGAAGATTGCAAGAGAGAGTGGGTATGAGAGATGACTTCTCATAGAGGAATTCAAAAGAGAGTTAAGTAGGGGGATCAGAAGAAAGTTAGCAGAAGCAGAAAGCCTTCTCTGTACAATCAAAGAGTAGCAGGAGAGGGCAGTAAGGTTGGATAGAAATCAGAGGTAGAGCAGGGCAGAAGAAAGGATGTTGGAGAGAAACATGGTACACTCATTAGGAAATGCACAGAAAAGAGATGGATTTGGTAGAGGGTCATATGGGAAAAGAAGAGGCTAGATTATGTAGAGAACAAGGGGTCAGTATAGAGGTGGATATCAGAATAGAGGGGCTAGCCAGGGCCAGCAAGGGACTCCAATGTAATGGATATGGATAGAGGAAGAGAAAGAGATAGGATATACTTTGTATGTGGAAAATGGGGCCATATGGCCAAAAATTGTTGGCAAAGAAAGAGAAGAGAGAGGAGGGTAGCAGAAATGCCACAAGAGTCAGTAAAAGAAAGTGGAGAACAGTAAGCTCCTGACTGGCCTCCAATAATTTGTATAGTGTATTGTGCCCAGAAAAACTGGGAAATAAATTGAATTATCACAGCAATACTGAGGGAGCAAGAGATGTGCAGCATACACTATGACTGCTAAGAGAAGTGTAGATGAAAGTGGGGTTAGAGAAGTTAAAGAACTATGAAGGAGTAGCAGTAAAGGTGCTGTTAGACAGTAGGGCAACAGGTCTGTTTATAGATACAAAGTTTGCAAAAGAGAAGGGATTTAAACTAGAAAAGCTAAAAACCCCCTTGCTAGTAAGGAATGTGGATAGAACAGCAAATGTTGGGACAGCAATCACTCATCAAATGGAGTGCAACATGTTCTTCAAAGGACATATTGAGAGGGTGTGAATAGATGTATGCAATCTGGGAAAAACAAAGGTAATATTTTGAATGCCATGGTTAGCTGCCCATAATCCAGAAATCAACTGGGAGAAGGAAGAGGTAAAAATGATGTGCTGTCTACCAATATATAGAAAGAGAAAGCAGAAAGAAAAGAAAAAAGTGGTTAGGAAAACCAAAGAGGAGAAAACAGTGGAAGAACTGGTGCCAAGGAGATTTTGGAAATGGAAGAGAGTATTTGGAAAAGCAGAGTTAAAGAAAGGCTTCATGTCTAAGAAAGGGAAGGTGTACTCATTGTCAAGAGAGGAGTGAGAGGAAGTACAGGTGTTTGTAGAGGACCAACTACAAAAGGGATATATCCAACTGTCAAAGTCACCACAAACATCTCCTGTCCATTTTGTGGCTAAAAAGGATGGAAAACAATAAATGGTGCAAGATTACATATATGTGAACCAGTGGACTATCAAAAATAGTTATCCATTGCCACTAATTACCAGTATCCTGGACAGAGTAGGAAGTAAGAAGGTCTTCACAAAGCTAGACCTGAGATAGGGGTACAATAACATCAGAATCAAAGAAGGAGACAAATAGAATATAGCATTCACAATATACGTTGGAGCCTATAAGCCAACCATAATGTACTTCAGACTCACAAATTCCCCTGCTATCTTCCAAACAATGATAAATGATCTGTTCCACAATATGATAAATCAAGGAAGTATGGCCACCTTCATTGATAATATTATTGTAGTAATAGAGACAGAGGAGAGGCATGATGAGATAGTGGAGGAAGTGTTGAAGTGACTTGAAGAGAATGATCTCTTTGTAAAACCAGAGAAGTATTGGTGGAAGGTAAAGAAGGTGGAGTTTCTAGGAGTAGTAATAGGACTGAAGGGAGTAGAAATACAAAAGGAGAAGATAGAAGAAGTCTTAAACTGGCCAATGCTAAAGAATATAAAAGAGGTGCAAAAGTTTCTAGGACTTACCAACTACAGACAATTCATTAAGGACTTTGCAAAGCTCACAGTACCACTACATGTGCTAGTTAGAAAGGAGGAGAAGTAGAGATGGAGAAAGGAACAAGAGGAGGCATTCAGAAAGTTGAAAGAGATATTCACAATGGAGCTGATCTTGGCAATACCAGACCTGGACAAAGAAATGAGGGTAGAAGCAGACACATCAGACTATGCAACAGGGGAGGTGTTGTTGACAAAGTGTGAGGATGGAAAATGGAGACCAGTAGCCTTTATCTCTAAGTTGCTGAACACAACAGAATAAAACTATGAGATTTATGACAAGGAGATGTTGGCAGTAATTTGATGTCTGGAAGCATGGAGATACCATCTAGAAGAGGAAAAAATAGAGTTTAAGATCTAGACAGACCATAAAAACCTCCAGTACTTTGTGACAAGTCAAAAGTTAAACTGAAGGCAAGCTCAGTGGGCCTTATACTTGTTACACTTCAATTTTACCTTGAAGCATGTCCCAGGAAAAAGTATGGGTAAAGCCAATGGACTAAGTTAAAGAGCAGACTGGCAGGAAGGAGTGGAGAATAATAATGAGAATAGGACATTGATCAAACAGGAGTAGATAAGAGGAGTAGAAACACTAGTGGAAGATGGGAACCTGAGAGAAAGAATTAAGAAGGCACAGAAAGAGGATGAAAAAGTAGTAAAAGTGGTAGAAGAGTTAAAGAAAGCAGAAATGAAGAATCTAAGGGATGAGGAATGGGCAATCAAGGAAGGAATAGTTATAAAGGAAGGATGTATATATGTTCCAGAAGGGGACTTGAGAAGGGAAATAATACACCTCTACCATAACACCCCAGTTGGAGGACATAGAGGAAGATAAAAAATGGCAGAGTTGGTTACAATAAACTACTGGTGGCCAGGAGTAACAAGGGAAGTAGGGAAATATGTAGATAGGTGCAATGTCTACCAACAGTATAAGAATAGGAGTGAGGCCCTAGCAGAAAAGCTAATACTGAATATAATCCTAGAGAAACCATGGAGCTATATTTCAGCAGACTTTATCATGAAGCTACCCTTAGCCCAAGGATACAATGCAATCTTAGTGGTGTATGACAGATTTAGTAAAATGGCACACTTTATAGCAACCACAGAGAGAACATTAGCAGAGGAACTTACTAGGTTGTTCAGAGACCACATCTAGAAGCTGCATGGACTTCCAGAAAGTATTATATCAGATAGAGGAGTGCAGTTCACAGCAGAAATAATGAAGGAGTTAAACAAGCTATTGGGGATCTAGACTAAGTTGTTGACAGCTTACCATCTCCAAACAGATAGACAAATGGAGAGGGTGAATCAGGAATTGGAGCAGTACCTAAGGGTCTTTATTGACCATAGACAAGAACAATGGCCAGACTGGTTAGGGACAGCTGAATTTGCATATAATAACAAGATATATTCAGCTACAAAAGTGTTACCATTTAAGACTAATTACAGTCAATATCCAAGAATAGGACTTAAAGGGAGAAGAAAGAGGAAGTACAAAGTAGCAGGAAAGTTTGTAGAAAGAATGCAGAAAATTCAGAAGAAAGCAAAGGCAGCCTTGAAAAAAAGCTCAAGACAAAATGAAGAAGTTTGCAGACAGGAAACAAAGTAAAGGAGAGGAATATAAAGTAGGGGACTTAGTATTGCTAAGCACTAAGGATCTCAAGTGGCAGATGAAAGAAAGACAATCAGAAAAATTGATGGAACACTTTGTGGGACCTTATAAAATAAAAGGGATTGTCTCAAGCAACATGGTAGAATTAGAATTGCCTAGTTCTATTAGAATACACCCTGTAGTTAACATAAGTTGAGTACACCTGTATAAGCCACAAGTGGAGGGGCAGAAAAAGGTACCACCAAAACTAGTTATTATCAAAGAGGAGGAAGAATTCAAAGTAGAAAAAATACTAAATAAAAGGATAGTAAACAGAAAGGAGAAGTTCTTAGTATGATGGAAGAGATATATAGCAGAAGAAGATACATGGAAAAGTAGGGAGAATTTGGAGAACACAAAAGAGTTGGTAGAAGAGTTTGAGAAGGAGTATGGCAAAGAGGCCAAAGAAGTACAGCAACAGAAAGAAGAAGAGGACAAAAAGGTATTTTCAAGAGAACTACTAGAGAGGTTTACAGCTAAAATACTGTGGGGATGGTCTAACAAGGAGTACAAGAAACAAAGGGAGAAAAGATGGGAGAAAAACTGGAGATGATGGAAAAATTCCTTGGGACAAGGAAACTTGAAGGAGGGACTGTATTATGAGATAGTTTCCAGAAAAGAAACTATTTCCCATGCATTTCTCAACCCAGTAGATAATATTTAGGAGTACAATGCAAGAGGGATATAAATAGCATGGGAAGGCTTATGTAAGATATGTACAGTTACTAATAAGGATCATGTGATTGTGGGAGATAGGTGTACAGACCAACAGACATTTGTATAAGTAGTTGTATAATCTAACAGAAAACTCTATTGAGTTCTTTCTAAACAACTACCTTGGTTGAGCCCTAAGCCTTCACAACTTTGCACTAACATGTCAGCAAGGATCAAGGAGACAGAATAGCAATTAGAGGAGTCTTTCCTAGGATAATGAGCTGAAAGGGGAGTCAGGGCAGTTTTTGTAGTAAAGGCTGTAAAGAACTAAGCTCAATGCTTATGAGAGCAGCCATACTGGATAGGGGCTGCTGCAATAGTCTTAACAACAGACATGTTAACCTCAGTCCTAGGGGAGATCCCAGCTTTGGCTAGAGTGGCAATGAGGGAAGTAACAGTGTTCTCCAGGTGAGTGACCTGGCTATGCAGTATATCAAGCTAAGGATTAGGACTGGAGAGAGCAGGAGGGTTGGAACATTTTGAGCAACAATGAGACATCAAGATAGGTCTGCAGTAACAGACTGAGAGAGTGAAGCTAGAGCAAAAGAAATGATAGCTGGTATGAACTTGAATATTCTGTAAGGGCAATATTAGACTCAAGGCCAGAGGTCACACCAGAAAGCTAGTAAGAGTCCTGGAAGCTAGGGTGATATTTGAGTAAGGATAGATCTACTGATACAGGCTCCTATATATACTACTGGAGGTAGTCTGTGTGCAATCACATGAGCACTAATATAACAATACCAAATATCCTAATATAATTAAAGGCTATTGACAAAATGCAAACCAGACCAAAGGGAGACAGAGAAGAGTGGACATGTGTAGTGACTTAGCCTAAGACAACTTAATCACCCTCCAAGTCTAAGTTGACAAGGAGAACTCGATAGAGTTCCCATTGGATTCTGTACACTACTTATACAACTACTACATGGTTTGTGCCCTACTCTCCCACACTCATCATGTGACTCCATCATGTGACATGACACTGTGACATCCTGACATGTGACTGTAATATGTGATATTAGTCATGTAACACTTTTCTGCATTCCTTCCTTGTAGTAAGTCCAAATGAAAAGAAAAAAGAAAAAGAAAAGAAAAGAAATATAAATAATAACTTAGTCATTTTGCCAAGTCATAACAACATGCACTAAGAGATCCAGACTCTAGATAAGAATAGATCCATCAACACTCATGAAGTATGACCCTAGAGTGTTCTCTTACATCTACCACACCAGGTGATGTTTGAGATTATATTCATTCTAGTACTTAATTTTATCATTGTTATTGGACAGGACTGATCAACAGTGATATTGTCTTCTCTTTATTTCCCCTTGCCTGCATGACAAATGTGAAACACTCATTCTAGTATAGATATCTAAACCATGCTTAGGCTCACTTAGTCATCTACCATATTAGTGATGTCTGAGGTGAGCTATAGTTCTTTATTACTATTATTGGCTCTCATCACTGTATTGCAGTCTGTTGTATTACAGGTAAATATATTATAGTCATCTACCACATCAGTGATATGTTAGCATGCAGTTATAAGGACTTAGAGCTCAACCAAAGTGGTTGTTCAGGAAGAACTCAATAGAGTTCTCTGCTGGATTCTTCTAGCTACTTATACAAGTGTCTGTTGGTCTGTGCACCTGTCTCCCATGATCACATAACCCTTACTAATAACTATATATCTTACATAATTCTTTCCATGCTATTTATATTGTTCCCATGTTATATTCCTGGATATTTCCCATTAGATTAATGAATGCATGGGAAATAGTTTCTTCTTTAGGAACTGTCTTATAATATGATGTCTGAGTCTGTTGTATTACAGTTTATAATTATTGTCTGTTATAAAGGCTCACATGACATCCAGAATGTTGAAATACAAACGGGGGAGGGTAACTAAATTATGGTAACAAATGGATGGTAAGTACAAACTAATACACTAGCTATATACCTATTCTTCATTATGTAACATAGCTACCAATATCATTTACTCCCTATTTTTAATGTGACGCTCGACATTCCAACACAGAATCCAACATTTCCATCGATGAGTTGACCATTGGATGTGTTAAAGGTGTGATGATGGCAATTAGTGCAGCCCCAGACAACCTGAAGGGTGGCAGCATAGCTGCAATAGCAGTGTGTGACTGCGTGACAAGTCTAGATGACTTGACGGTGACATGGCACGATACCTCTTGACATCCTAATTGATGGGGGGACTTGACATCAGAATGTGCGCCGTCTGATTGTTGTATATATAAGTTCATGTTATACTCATTTTTACATACTTAATAGCGAGGACAAGACGAATGAAGAAAAGCATCGAGCGAAGTCAGATGCAGCTGAACGAAAGATAGAAATGCTCAAAAGGGCAGTCGTCGATGTAGACAAACAAAACTTGGACCTTCGTCATCGGGTCCAGCGACTCGAGCTTACATCTCGTCAGTCATTTCAGAAGGTCCAAATTATGGAAGACGAGGTTCAGAAGGAGCGAATGCAGAATGAGGGTCTACAACGTCGTTGTCATGAACTGGAGGAACTGTTTGAGAATGAACGGAAGCGAAGGTCAGTGCCTTATCAGCTGGATAGCCTTCATCTCAACTACTTTCAGTGCAATCTTGGAAAAGGACAAACAAAGGTGCCAACAAGAACTATCCGATTTGAAAGCGCAGTATGATGCGCTACTTGACAAGTCCAGACGTGCACAACAGATATTCACCCGCGACCGGCGCAAATTCTATGAAATATACGAGTGGCTTTGCTTGGAACCTGTTGTGAAAAAAAAGAAGTCAAATTTACCCGACGAGATCGATTTTCGGGATCAAAATACCCAGCATAGGAGAGCTATATTACGAGAATTTGGTTCCGATCTCTCGAAACTTTTGGGGTTAGACATGGAAATGTTAGATCGAATGATGCAAGCGGCTCGAGGTAGCAAGTCGGTTTATGTCTATCTTCCTTTTTTGACCTGCTTTTCAGGAGTTTCACCCTCAGAGGGTTGCCAGATCGCTTGTCGACAGCCATTCTCTATCATCCCGGTCAACCGCATCGTCAAGTCAGGCCCTGTCGAGACGTCTCATCCACTCAAACCTCTTCGATTCCCCTTGAATGCCAAGTCCTCAGATACTGAAGAAGACTCTGAGGGTGCGATACATTTAGCTACCGAGAATCTTGCTTCCCATTTATGATTTCTCCAGTACCCTCTCAATTGTTCCAAATTCCAATGCCTCTTGCCTCTCCAAATGCATATCTCGCCAACTCATCAGAGACGGAAGAGGATTCGCAAGGTGAATTCAGATGACATATTCTCTAAGCTATTCCCAATATGCTCCCTGCAGCTCCCAGGCCTCTCCTTTCATCTCCTGACGTTCCTCCAGCATCAACACCCATCTCTGCAAAGAGGCTCGCTCATACGAATTCGATACATGCACATCCGCCCTCAAGTCCATCTATTAACCCTTCCAAGAGCACGCTAGATACTATATCGCTTCATTTTCCTGTCAAATCTGAGCCTCAAGATGAACCTGGAATCTCAGATCATGAGCATTATGCAAAGAAACCCCGACTCAGCCAAGATTTCACATTTCAAACCCCTAAACCCAAGACAGATCTTGTATCACGCCATGTCTTCTCGACCAGTCGAATGACAAAAGAAAAGAGGCGTTACACAGACGAAAATACCCCAGTCGGAAGTAAGGTGCCATTTATTCGTATTTCTGGACAAACAAGAATGGAAGATTATGCGGCATATAAAGGACGTGGCCGGTATGGTAAAGGGGCCCAGCCGTAAGTGCTCTTGTTCTCTCAGGACCCATGTCTCAGTTCTACTAGTGCTCGGAAAATCATCAATGCTACCTTCAACATAAATCCTGCATGCAATGGAGGTTCAAGCCATCAATATGAGGAGGTAGTTCGAAACAAAGGAGAACGTATGCACATGGATGCTGGGGACTGTGAAAACTGCCGTGACGTACGTCTTTTTGCAATCCTTCTCAGCTCGCTCTGATCTCTTACTAGTGGTATGCCGCCGTTGGTCTACTGCCACTTCGAAATCGGGGTCCGCTATGGCGATCGCCTTCCGCCACACCGGTGAAACGATGCAATCGTCATGGTGCTATCCATTCTCCAGAAAGAGACATATCGCCTTCCCCCTCTGTTAAAAATCAGGCAGAGATCGATCTTCACAGGAAACAAGTATCGCGGCATAGGCAGAATTGGGCGCGGGCACAGACACCACCAGGCTATTGGAGTATAGGTTTTCCAAGTACTCAGGAAGCGAGGGATATTAACGAGAAGGCAGAAGAAATGCACCAGCGGAAGTTCCGAGAGGTAGAGAAGGAAGCTGAACAGGGACGGTGGATTAGGAGATAGCTATCCGTTTTCGAACTAGGAGTGAGTATTCTACTGCTATTTCTATCACATACCCCTGATACACTGTATTGTCTATCCGTTGAGCTAACCCACTTTTTGCTAAAGATCATTCAATCTGATCCCGAACACGCGTACCCTTACACCAGGGCTGACCCAACTAAGCTCTGTTTTGGTCATAATGATCGCCACCAACCCCTTTGATATGAGGGACTTCTCCATTTAGGTGTCTCTCCATCCAGTTGTTTTCTCATCATCTCCTTCGCTGCCTTCTGCGGTTTCCTGATTGTCGATTCCCTTCTCATTCACTATGTTGACTATGACTAAGTCCTGCCTTCCTGTTCAGATCTTAGGGTCCAAGGACATTATCCAGTCCAAGTTAGCTTCATCAGGTGTCAGGTGTGGTAACGACCTGGGCCGGAAT
>Ga0154004_1000183_pt1 | contig 16376 bp, 22 predicted proteins | sample TSFL088MetaG_FD_104727 | JGI IMG/M metagenome (GOLD analysis project Ga0154004, IMG submission 104727) | Attine ant fungus gardens microbial communities from Florida, USA - TSFL088 MetaG | ecosystem: Host-associated > Fungi > Mycelium > Unclassified | place: USA: Florida, Lake Talquin State... | reverse complement strand
GATTTACCGCGGTGATTAGTAGTTGGTTGGTGCACCAGAGCGCGTCGCACCTATGGCTATTCTTCGAGGTTAATGGCCTTGCCAAATTTGCCATACAGTGTACTCTTTAGAACTCCCAGTTGTGTTTCAGTCGATTCCGCTTCTTTCGTAGCCTCACTAAAACGTGTTTCTACTTCTTTTTGATCGCGTTCCAGTCGCTTGAGAGCCTGGGGCAGAGGCATCCGGACGAATGATTCGCCAATCTTGTAGCTATGATATGTCGAGATAATGTCGATTGCCGTCAAGAGGAGACGTACAGTACAGGGTCATCCTCGTCTGCGAGCTCCAATTCAGTCGATAGATCGTCCAGGGCCTCTTTTTGTTGCTAGATATTGTGTTGGTTATAGCCCACGTGAGTCGCGCAGTCCTTACCTTGATCTCCTCTAATTTGTCCTCCAACGTCCTCAAGCGAGTATTGAGTTTTGAAAACGAGTTTATCCGCTGCTGGTCCTCTGATATCCAGATTAACCAGAGTACAAATACCCTTGAAGACAACGTACCCCATGTAACGTCTGCAGCATCGTCCTCATTTTGTTCTAGCATACGCATCTTGTTCATCGTCACAACAAGATGAACTGAGTAATCATAACATACTTTCGATCACGTGAGATCGACCAACGATCCCATTTCTGTCTTCAAGTCCTCAACCACACTGATCCCAAAGCAGTTTCCATCTCTCATGTCCTCAGACTACGAATATTCAGACGGTGATTTCGATTATGATGACGATGAGGAGATGCTTGATGCCACTCAGGATGATCGTGAGTCACTTTTCACTCTCGTGTGCGTTATATGACTAGCCATTCGAGACTCTGATGATATGATGGAGTACGGTGGCGACGACGAATTCAAGGTCCCGTTAAAAGGAAAATGCAAACCGTACGAGGCTGATTATGAATCCCTCAGCCAAAGTGCTGTGGAGAAGCTCATGGCAGGTGATGTAGAATATGTCCGCAGTGTGTGCGGAGTCGACGTTGGCATCCAATTTTCTGTTGATTTGGATAGTAATCTAATCTCTGTTCAGGAGAACATGGCCAGCATGATGCTGCGGTATAGCAAGTGGAACAAGGAAAGATTGGTTGAAAAGTATATGGATAATCCAAAATCTCTCCTTGTTGCAGCAGGAATAATTGTTCCTGAACCAGCATCCTTTCCCACAACACGCACCCGTACCTCCGATCCCACCACGTCTTCACCAAGCTCCTCGCGCCGTTCAAGTCGCGGAGCTTCACGTCTCCTAAACACCCTAGTTGGTGGTTCCAAGACCAAGTCCCCTATAACCTCACCCCCACTAACCCACCACACTCCTCGTTCACTGAAACACAAATCCGTCGATCCTCCAGACAAGTTCGTTTGTCCAATCTGTTTCGATGATGCTCTAGCTTTACGGACACTCTCCCTCGATTGCGATCACACGTTCTGTAGTAATTGCTGGAATGCCTACCTCATTTCAAAGATCAGAGATGAAGGTGAACATTCTGTGAAATGCATGGCTGAAGGCTGTGCGTTAGTATGCCCTGACACGTTCATCCGTACCGTTATCGGCCCCTCCGTTCCAGGAGCTCCCATCGAACCAGACCAAGAAGAGGAGAATATGAAAGCTTGGTCGCACTTTCAGGAACTATTGCTCAGGTATTACGTTGCATCGAATAAATGCCTAAAATTTTGTCCTTATCCTGGATGCACGAATACTGTTTCGTGTCCATCTGCCGCTGATAAATCAAGTTTGACAACTATAGTGCCTACAGTCTCGTGTGGTGCGCGTGGCATCGGCGATCAGATGACGCAGAGTCAGAATGCTTCCAGCATGAGTGGATGGGGTCTGTCAGGGAGGGAACACAAGTTTTGCTTTGGGTGTAATGTCGAGGCAGATCATCGACCCATAGTGTGTTCTGTCGCGAGAATGTGGTTGAAGAAAAGTAGGGACGACAGTGAGACGGCGCATTGGATCAAGAGTAATACAAAAGAGTGTTCGAATTGTCAGAGTACTATCGAGAAGAACGGTGGTTGCAAGTGCGTTAACCCTATCCTTTTGCCATCGAAAGATAATAATTTTTGTTCAGCCACATGACATGTAAGAAATGCAAACACGAATTCTGTTGGGTATGCATGGGCCCTTGGAGCGAGCATGGGACAGCGTGGTATTCGTGTAATCGTTACGATGAAAAAGCCGGTGTAGAAGCTCGTGATGCGCAGAGTCGTAGTCGAGCTCATCTTGAACGATACTTACATGTGCGTATTGTGCAGTCCAAGTCTACCATTGACATGACATTTTCCCAGTACTATAATCGTTGGGCGAATCACGAACAATCTGCAAAACTTTCGTTAGATTTATATGCCAAGACAGAAAAAAAGATGGAAGACATGCAGATCACTTCGTCTTTGACTTGGATCGAGGTTCGTTCATATGTTGATTGTGCCTGACATCATGGTTTATATCTTATACCGCAACGATATCACATTTTCACAACTTGATGCTTTTGTGACGTGTATCAAGGTTCAGTTTATGAGGAAGGCAGTAGAGGAAGTTGAGCGGTGTCGTATGACGCTCAAGTGGACTTATGCCATGGCCTACTATCTCGCGAAAGGCAACGAGACAGATTTGTTCGAGGACAACCAACGGTACGTACTCTTCCCCTAAGTAACACATATCTTGATGCCTACCATTTGATTCCAGTGATCTAGAGAAAGCTGTAGAAGACCTATCAGAGCTGGTTGAAGGGCACATTGAACCAGATGGCATCCCGGCACTGAGGCAAAGGGTGACAGATAAGACGGTGTATGTGCAGAGGAGGAACGAGATCGTGTTGGAGGACACGGCAAAGGGGTACATAGAGGGGAGATGGAAGTGGAATGTTGTCGTGGAAGGATTTGAAGAGCCGGAGAAGTTCGAGTATTGAGTTTGTTTGATGTTCATTAGTTGTAGAGCATGTGTGCTGTCAAGTTTACTTTTTTTACAAAGTTATCACGGATCATTTGAAAAAAGTCCAGTCACTTGGGATGATTGAGGGGAGTAACAGATGATTCATTTGAGACAAAGGAAGTGGTATAGTTTTCATTCGGGAGACAAAGCCTGAATCTAGGGATGTTCAATATTGGTAGGCATGCAATAAGATGAAGATCACATCACCCGGCTCTTAATTACCTGTTAATCCTCTGGTACTTGTCGTGGATTCCAGCGACTAGCGTCCAGTATGCATGTTGTCTCAGCCGGAGACAACAATTCGAAGCGGATACACGAAAAATCATAACAAAACGCCACGAAATTTTAGAGGTCCTGTTTGGTAAAATTTACCTGACATCCAGGAATTCCGACCATGTTGGAAAAGATATGATAAAGAGTAAAAAATCCACGCTGATCTGTGCAAGAGGATCAACTTTGTAACTAGCAGTAATATCACATATTGTGATTATTTCTGGCAGAAAGCGAAAACCAGTATTACATCTTTGACTGACTATCCTTGCAATTGGATGATAGTCATAGAAAGCCAGACAGGAATTGTCTGTGCTAGAGTAAATTTATGAATGATTCTGATGTGGGATATGTAGAGATAACAAGTTGGTACCTGATAAAAAGCTGTATACTAGATAATACCATTGTAAATGGCAACTACAGTCACAATGAGCCTAGAGAACAAGAGGGTTAAGCAGGGGTTGATGGGGGGTGGGGTAGAGCTAAGATTAGCATGATTTTGGCTATAAAGAAACAAACATGTTTACTGCTGTTGTGCTCCCCGACCTAGAATATTTCAATACCAATTCGGGACCACTCCCCTCTCCATATCGACTAGCTCTCCTCCGAGGGTCACAGGCTCACCCGTGGCACTCCATCTTTGTCCTAAAAATACAAAACAAGAATGCAAACGAACGGAGAATCTGTGCATTAACAACCCTGTCTAACATCTCACCTGACCACTAACCCGCAGCTGCTTGGCATCCACGCACTCTTTTCCATATAATCCTTTCCAAACCTGCTTGAGAATTTTTCCAACAATACGTCCCTCGATAGTGTGATAGACGCCGGCGATGTCATAATGCCAATTAAGACCCGAGCAATCTCTGATGTCACCTGAGAGTGCAGCGAAAATCATGACTGAAAATTGATGAGTCAAGTTAGGTTGGAAGGTCACCCAACAATGTTCATCCAACAATCACACTTCCCCAACAGACTATTGAATACTATCGAAACTGTGTCCATGATAATGAGTTGATTGTCCAATAAATAGTGTTTTCCACGGGCAAGATGATGGGTTTCACTAGAGTATGATCGAAAATAAGCTAAGATAATCACATGAGGTGAACCATCGTAGATAACTTGGGAAAACATAGCTACTGACTGACTAATAACGTCACCTGAAATCCGCTTTATAGAGGAATCTCCACCGTACATTCAGCATCGTAACTTGTCTTCTCATTCATATCATCATGCCACGCTCCGCAGAAACAGCAAGTTTTAGGGTAACACATTTAATCCATGCTCTTGAGAGTCGCTGATTTAAGGCCCCGGGATCAGTTCAACCATACGATGCTCCGTATCAAGGATCCCAAAGCATCGTTGCATTTTTACCAAGAGGTGGGCATGAAATAACTCATGTAAAAACTGGCCGTCGAGATTGTCTTGAACTTGGCACTAGATCCTCGGGATGGAGCTGTACGACAGTGAGGATAAACGACCTTGATGTATTTCTTGATCACAACGTGACTAACCTGATATAGAGATTGAGTTCAGTGATTTCACACTTTACTTCCTCGCATACAACCATGAGGGAAAAGAGCTCACCGACGAGCTGAAAAAGAACACTCGCTTCGGGCGTGAAGGTATGCGCTATATCCCACTTGAAAGTATCAGAATTAATCCGAAACAGGAATGTTGGAGTTGACACATAACCATGGAACGGAGTCTGACCCTAACTTCAAGGGATATGCCAGCGGAAATGCTGAACCTGGCCGTGGTTTTGGTCACATTGCCATTACTGTGGATGAGATTGACAAAGCTTGCATGCGCTTCGAACAACTCGGTGTTCCCTTCCAGAAGAAGCTTACTGATGGCAAGATGAAGTACGTTGCCTTCATTCTGGATCCAGATGGGTAAGCCATGAAATTTGGCTCGAGAAAACTTACTGATATCCCTAGCTATTGGGTTGAGGTTATCCCCAACTCTTTGCGCATCTGAATCATTTCGTGAGATAACGAATTCCAACTGTCGCTAATCATATGTAAAATGATCTCTCGGTAGACTTTAAACTGGTTTGGTGAACGATTATCATGAATTGGTTTCGAGTCTTTTGTAGCGTTATGAATGGTGATTCTAAAATATGTGCTCTCCCCACCTGTATCTTTAGGACTCGCACTTAGTACTTAATGTTCATTCGAGAGTGAGTATCCCAATGGCTGTTGGGTCTGGGTTCTCAGCCCTCTTCGATCGCCTAGAAGCCCCTTCGTGTGGTAGAGATGGGCCCCATGATACTTCTGAACTTCTGTTTCTGTCTTCGAAGTTCTCATCTCTAGTCTTTTTTTCACACCATTGATTCTGACCTCCTATAAATACAGATAAGATTTTTTGTTCTCGATGGACAACGCGAAATATGCTTAACCCAAGATTGTCTCTGCCAGTCCTCTTCACTTGGTTCTTAGGACAGGCATTCGCAGATGTCACGAATTTGGCGAATTTGAATTGGACACTTTCCAATGCAAACGGCACAATCAATATTACATCTGCTGGACCTCCAACTCAAGTCCATATCGACCTGTTGAATGCTGGATTAATCACCGAACCATTGCTTGAAATTAATGGTATTTGGGCAGATGTCTTTTGATACAGTATCTCTAATTCAATTGAAATTAGATTTTACTCAACGCTGGATCGTGGATGATGACTGGACATACACTGGGGACATCTCACCATTCCTGAAGAGTGACGATTTCAGAAGTTCAAAGAAAACCATTCTTGTATTCTATGGTATTGACACGATCGCGAACATTGTATGTGTTATAAGACCCGGCACATTGGCTTGAGTTCATGTGTTCTAGACAATCGCTGGGCACCCTCTTGCTTGGGTAAACAACCAATTCCGTCAATATGTCTACGATGTCACAGACTTTCTTGCCTCTCCCCGAAACAATGACCTTGTAGTTGCATTTGAATCTGCATGGACCTATGGATTGAATGTTACTGCACGTCCTGATGCCGAGACCTTTCCTAACAACGGGGTGAGGACCAGTGACAATGTGAGTCCCTTCGATTCCTTCGGGAGAAAATGAGAATGACTGGAAGTAGTACGAGTATCCGGGTGTCCGTCAATGGATACGGAAGATCGCATCAGATTTTGGTTGGGATTGGGTTTGTGGTTTATTCTCTGACAAAAAGACCACTCATTGTTTGTATCCTTCAGGGTCCAGCGTTTGTCCCGTCTGGAATCCACAAACCCGCTTACTTTGTCACCTTGACTTCACCAACTGGGAAGCACCAAACTATTGGCACCCCACCAATATCTCCAGCCCTTGGTGAGACCGTAGCACCTAGTCCTGTGTTCATTGAGGAAAATTCTGTCGACATTTATAAACTTGGACAGTCGTTCTCTATCGCACCCAGAGAAGACGCTGACTGGGTTGTAAACGTGACTCTGAGCGTTCACTCCTCGACCGATTTTCGAGCAGCTTCCTTAACTCTTGCCTTCCCCGAACTCAAAATCAACAAGACCTTCAGAACTTCGACGATCCGTGCATCTGGTAGTGGTGGTGGTGCAAACTGGATCAATGCCGTCTGGAAAATTCCAGATTCGGTGCCAAAACGATGGTTCCCCCATAATCTTGGCACTCCTCAACTCTATAACTTGTCCACCGAACTTAGTCTTGAATCAGAATCGGACACTGTGGACACTATCTCCTTCAATACTCGTACTGGTTTTCGTACCACTCAACTTATCCAGTCCGCATACAGTGACGAACAGGTCCGCAGCGGTATAACAGCAGGTGATAACTGGCATTTCAATATCAATGGCAAGGCGTTTTATGCCCTTGGCACTAACATCATTCCATTCGACCCGTTCTATGCGAGAACCACTGTCGAATCGGTTCGTTGGGTGTTAGAAAGCGCTGTAAAAAGTGGCCAAAACATGGTAAGGGCTATTCTTCTGCAAAGGCTGACATATACGTTTATCTACTCAAAGCTTCGTATTTGGGGAGGTGGTACCTATCAGCCCTCACATCCAAGCATTGCAGGCGGTGTTTACGATTTTTATTCCATCTGTGATGAACTTGGTATCCTCGCGTGGTCCGAACTCATCTTTTCAGATTCTCTGTATCCTATTAATGACTTCCTTTTGGAATCAATTGAGCCAGAAATCCGTCAAAATGTGAGGAGAGTGAATAGGCATCCTAGTAATGCTCAATGGGCTGGCGGTAATGAGATTGAGGGAATCGTGCTCAATGCTGCACCTTTGCTCGAGAATGGAACTCATTATCTCGATGAGGTGTGTCTTTTGCAACCTTGTCTTTCTGTGCCTGTCATGAACGCATGATAATTAGTATGTCACGCTCTTCCAAGATTTCCTTCAACCAATTGTATCTTCCGAATCCCGTGCAGCAAGTTTATCTTTCTGTTTGTATATAGCTGAATACTTATTAAGCCACAGGTGCCCTATACAGACTGTTCAACCACAAATGGAGTTTTGAGTCTGGATCCATACGAATTGCGATTGAATAATATTACACAGGGTGAGATTTACGGTAACGGAGGTCAGGATCTTCATTTTTTTCATCTCTTTCCTCACTTATCAGTTCTCTCTTTTCAGAGCGCTACAACTATGATGCCTCCGTGGCTTTTGACTATGCCACTTTCCCTGTTACCCGGTGAGCTTTTTCCTTCCTCGATCTTCTTCGGCATACTCACCTTGACTTTTAGGTTTATGAATGAGTTTGGTTTTCACTCTATGCCCTCCTTCTACACCTGGGAAGAAGCCCTTACCTCCCCCTCCGACTTCAATTTCAACTCCACCGTTGTTATGTCTCGCGACCATCACCCACCCGCCGGGAGTCTTGCCTTCCCAAACCCAAACGCACCTCAAGGCCAAGCACAGATGACATCCGCAGTCGAAATCTGGCTTCCGAGACCCATCGACTCTACAGCAAACCCCAATCAAACCTTTGCACAATGGTGTTATAGCACACAAGTATTCCATAATATGGCAATGGTTGCTCAAGTAGCTTGGTACCGGCACGGTGCAGGCAAAGGCGAAAATAATCTCGGAGCGCTTGTCTGGCAATTGAATGATATATGGCAAGGTGTTAGTTGGTCGAGTATTGAATACTCTGGACGGTGGAAAGTTCTTCAATATGGTCTTGTAGGGATATTTTCACCGATCACGATTTACCCGTTCTGGACGGCGAAAAACGAAACGCTCGAAGTACTCGTCATCTCCGATCGCTGGTCGAGGGTCCAGGGAACAGCCCAACTGACGTGGTACGATTGGAATGGCACTCAATTGCTCACGGAACAACATGCATTTGAAGTTTCTAGCTTGAACAATTCGGTTATCGTTCAGAAGACGGGTTTGGTAGAGAATATCTTACCAGAGGGTAGGAACGAGACAGATGTTTGGATGTTGGTGAATGTGACTGCGGAAGTGGATGGAACAACGGTGAGAAACGAACAAACAGTGCGCAATCTATAAATTCCCTTGCGTCGTTGTCGTCTTGACTGACACAATTTGTTGACAGTTTACGCCCACCTCATTAGCCAACGCAAATCTCCAAGACCCTCAAATCACGCTAACACACACTGGGAATCTCACATTTAGACTCTCTGCAAAAGGAGGCGTTGCAGCATGGACATGGCTAGATCACCCTTCTGGAACGATTGGTATCTTCGTAGATGCGGAAACGGGTATACCGACGAACGGGTTTTTCCTCATCCCAAGGCATGATCGCACTCGTACGTCTTCCACATCTTGATTTACAACTTTTTTCATGTCGAATTTTGATTTTCCGGATAGTACGCTTTGAGCTCAACCTTGCCATCTCTCATGTTCAAAAACCTGACCCTGACGATTTCGTCGTTCGATCACTTTGGGACAATGTCCACATCTGAATCAATGTAAAATGTAAAATGTAAAAAAAAAAAGCTGACAGTACTCTTTTGCCAAATCTACTGGATCATATTCAAAACAGAGTTAATCGGAGTGATTTGAGTCGTTATCTCAACCACCTATTTACGCGAGAGATACAATCGACGCAGATCGAGAAGTTTCCATCGAAAGGACTAAAAACAAGCTGCAAATACATCACTTTTTGGACGGAATAATCCAGCATAAAGCAGGAATTCAACATATTGTTGAGCTAACATAAATAATCCAGTACCCAAATGGAAAAGGTTAAAAGTTCAATAAGAGACACACAACTCATGATGCACCACTATTCTTCTTGCCCGGCGACACCAACCTAATCCCGCCTTCTCTCAACGGCGACTGTAACGACATCTCATCTTCTGGAGTCCCTGTTCCTTCTCCCTCTGCACTACTCGTCCCTACCTCATCCTCACTCTGCCTTCTCCAAAGCGAAACGCTCTCCTCTCTATCATCTTCCCTATCTCCCTTGGGATATCGCCTCGAATGATGACCGCCACTACTCGGTCTACTCGGCTTTTCCTTTCCTTTGTTGTTGTTGTCCTGAGAACTGGTATGAGTGGTGAAAGAACGTTCACGATCTCTCTCTCTCGCTCTCTCTTTTTGCCTCTCCAACTCTTCTTCATCCCATATCTCTTCACTTCTACCTGAATCGGTAATAGAAGGAAACGAAAGTAATGTCTCCGATATCCTTGTCGCTCCATCATCTATTTGTTCACTACCACGAGGCATATGAGAGAAGAGATCTTTCCTTTTCGATTTCGTAGGTGACGAAGGAGAACTTGGTCCTGAAGGTGATCGGAATCTATGCATCGTCGGTGGTGCACTGTGCAACCCAGTCACCACATCCCTCTCCAGGTGCGGTGGAAAGACATCCTTGCCACCAGGAGTAGGCGCACGCAATAACGCTGAAGTGGACGTTGACGAGGCAGAGGCTGACATCAGATGACCAGAATCATCAGCTAGTACAGCTCTATCCGTCGCTATCGATAATAGAGTAGCTTCCGCTGGTGATTCAACTTCCAACAGATTGCCTTCAAGAGGTGCAGGCGACAGCTCCGACGGCGACGAAGACGAAGACGACCATTGCTGTTGCTGAGACAACGATCGAGTGGGTAACGGTGTGCCCAGAGGGGATTTTGGTGGCGGAATGGGAGGATAAACCATGGATTGCGACTGATGTTGGGATGATTGTATCTGTGCTGGACTAGGACTACCAACAGCAGCTCGATGTTCGTGTATAGCTTTTGAATCACCCGTCCCCGGTCGGCTATACGAATGGACAACATCTTGACTATCGAATTTGATCGTTGGGCGTTTGTGTTGTTGGTGAGATTGCGAATGTATCGACGAAGCGTGGAGTGATCCTACATCAGCACTGTCTCTGGGTACGGGCGCATCGTAAAGTTGATGTCTCCTTAATCCATCTAATACAAATGATGAATCGTCGTGTTGAGGCGGTAATCCAGAGGTATATGGCGCCATGGCGCCGGGTGGAAGTCCACCAGCACCAAATCGGCTACTCTGCTGACTCGATCTTCGAACACTCCTTGCCCTAATCATGCTTCCGAATGTTCCAAACGACCCTCTTAGCGCATCTATTCCAGGATCTTCGAGTCCACTTAGATGCTTCTCGTCTATGCACTCTGTTTGTGAACGAGCAGCTTGGAGAAGAATGGTAGAACGACGATCGAGTTTAATGGTAGTACCGAGTTTAGTAGGATCAATCTTGGACATTTGAAGGATAGTGATTCCGACACAGATGACGAGAAATGCCAAGACGAGGGTAAGAATTTGAGTGACAGATGCTTTAAGGCCTTGGAATAGGACCTGGAATATGGGTAAGAATCATACTGATTGGGTGGAGAGGTCACCTACAACTGTGGTGACCATGGAACAAAATGTGACTAAAGCAATGGGTGAGATGGTGAATCAGCTTGAAGGGGTAGAGAGGCTCACATATGACATAGTAAGTAGGAGTCACTGGCACTCTCTCAGTATATGATTTGCACAATTATTACAATGGAACTTACCCATAGCTGAAATGACAGGTTAGCAATCGTTGATGTTCATGACAGCGAATAGGACGCACCGGTGTTAAACAATGCTAGAGCGACATTAAGATAATAAACTTCGGTAACTTGGCGATAGATCAATTCAAATATCGAAGTAAGGGACAAGAAACGTACTTAATGTGACTACAACGAACGCCGCCAAGAAGTAAATGAACCAGTATTTGAACTGGATAGCAGAGTCAGGAACAATTTTTCGGAAAGGAGAGGAGACGCACCTGGTTGTCTCCCCTGGCAGTGGTCACTATCGCCGCGCCAAGACCAGTTGTAACGCTGACGGAAATACCACCGATCATACTGCAAATGGAGATATACCATAACATATTCTTCTTCCCATATCTAGTGGCTGTTTGAACCGTGTCTCGCGTACGGAGCAGACTGCCACTCACTTGGGAGCAAAGTAGAACGCATTAACAAGAGAAATGGAAATCAGAGTTGATCCATATGCCAGGAAACCAGGAGCTAGGAACAATTTCTGGAATTCTCGAATCTGGCCAATAGATTCTTCTTGCGGACCTAGCAGTGGGACGATGTGAGGGCGAGGCAAGATGGAGAGACGAAGAAGACCTCACCATTGAGAGCAATGATAGTTGATCCAAGCTAGAAGAATCACTCAGGAGGAAAGGCGAGAGGATGCACATGGCACGTACGATACAAAGTATACAGCCCATCCAGCCGAAGAAGGTGAGCTTCTCGTTGAGGAATAGTGAGGAGAGGATGGCGCAGATGACGACGGATAGGGCTCCTAGTGGTGTCTAGAAAACGAGGTGAAAATGAAGGCATTGTGACTAGAAGAATAAGCTTGCTTACTACAATTATAGCTTCTACGAAAGCATATGCTAGATTATGTTTATGGGCGATTAGATTGACGTATGACGTCGACGTTTGGGCATAGGTACCGACCAGCAAAGTTACAGAGTTCTCCGAATATCATCACTAGGAAATATTCATCAGTTCGTAGAGATGAGTGTCATAACAACCACCCACTAGTCATTCCGAGCCACCATAATGGCTAACAGTAGCTGATCAGCAGAAGTTGTCACTCGACAGAGAAAAGGCTCACTGATTTGAGATAAGCAACACCCTCGCCGAGCTCCCCGCCGGCCTGCGAACGGAGGAGACCTTTCTTCTTGAATACAAAGCTGGAGCCTATCAAAAGCCCACTGACTATGGCAAGGATGATGCCGACAACCTAAATAATTCAAGTGAGGGTCGAGAGTGAGGAAAAAGAGTAAGGGGCGTACCTTGAGGTTGCTGCTTGCCTGGAGGGTCGAAGACACTGCGGATGACGACGCCGCAGCTGCCTGGGATGTTGCGGATGGCGCAGCAGAGGACATAAGTTATGGTTTGGTAGAGAAATGCAACAGCAATACTCCGATTGCCGAAAACTGCCTTTTCGGGAAGCATTTCAATGATAAGTGCACCGCTTGTCTCTATTTCCGCTTGGACTGCACATTTTTTCCTGACTAATGCCTGAACTCTGTAGCAGACTCAATACTGTAAGGTTTGATATGGGCTCGTGCGACAAAAAATTAAAAAAATCGCAGCGACAAGTCTGCCCTTTTGAGCGTGGGAAGTGACATGGTTTCCATGGACTCGATTTAGCACCAGAGATCTCTGTACCACTTCCTGTCATGGTCTATCGTTCAAGAAAGTAGGTTTGTTGAGGGTCACCCCAGAAGCACACTGATCTACTTCGCTACCTGGCGTCCAAATGATAAGGTGAGAATAGGGGTAGCCGCTGCAACTCAGTTCTGCTCTCCCATGTTGACCTCATCCTTTGTCTTCCGGACCATTCAGACGCAGCACAAGCCCCCCTCCGACACCCCAGCCAATGACTATGCTCTTAACAGGATCTACACTATGACTGGCAGTCGACGTGGATGTGGCCAGGTACTGTTTACCCAGCACTGAGTGTGCCTTGCTCCTCCGATACTGGTATCGGCCCATCGCCACACGTGACCTGCATTGAGATCACGAGATACGACGCGGCTGTGAAGAATTCAGACTCCGACGGAAACGCGTTGAGTGGGAATCAACGGGACCACGTGACGGGTTACCCTTATCACTCTGACTACCATGTCGTCTCCTTCAAATCCTCCTGCTGGCGTTCCCTGTCCTGCGCGAGTCCAATCCCACATGGCCGATCTCACCGCTCCTCCCTTGTCTTTTTGGTTGTCTCAATCTTTTCTTCGCAATCCCGAGGCCTCTTCCTCACCATCCTCCTCGTCCCCCTCCCCGCTCATTCCAGGTCACAACCCAAAGCAAGTGTCCTATGATTACCCCCATGTACTCCTCAGTTCTCGCCTAGACTCTCGAACAATCTTCTCTACAAGGACGGACGGTTGTGAGGATCCACATGGTCTATGGCATCATCGGCTAGCAGCCGTTCCTGTCCCTCATGCACATGTCAAATTTCAATCCTACCCTGCATCCGCATACTTGCCACAAACATCATTCGCGTACAGGCACCGATATAATACTGCTTCCTCTTCAGACCGCTCTGAAGGCACAGATATAGGTTTTGACGACGATATCCGATCAGGTCGAGACGACTATCTATCGGACCAAGACGATGATGGTTTCTCTTTCAGTGAACTTGGAACTCAGACTATGTCATTTCGAACCTCTGCCGAGCGAGGTCGTTGGAGAACCGATCCCATCCCTCTACGGCCACTTTCTTCAAAGACCTATGAACTCGCAGCTAGTGAGCGATCCCTGAGTCCGATGGTCTCTCGGCAGATCTCAGAACCAGCCTCATCTATACCAAAACCGATGTGTCCCGATAAACGAGAACAATGTGATTCCAAGCCCGAGGTAATTTCTGCATTGTCATCCCCTCTTCCGACATCACCGTTGGTTCTGTCAGGCCATAGAATGGGGGAAGAATCCGAACTTCCGTCGTTGACGAGTGACAGGGATAGTAGCATGGACGTTGACGAACCTGTTTCGGAGCTATTGACGCCCTCATCTCCGTTACTACCGTCCTCACCTCCGTTTTCTTCTCCAGTATGCTCACTTATCCCCAGCGCCCTAAGTGCTGTATATGTTCAGGCGCGACTGGAAACACCATTACCATCAGCTTCGTCCCGATTTTCGTCTCCTGCTCGGTTTCTATCCTCTCCGTTATCGCCTATTTCGTCAGAGATCGAAGAAGAATTCGATATCGACGTTAATGGGAAGCAAACAATACTATTCGGTATAGACGAGCAGGAGACCAGGTCTTGTGATAACGTTGGTACAGCCATGGCACAGGACCCCAGTAAGGACAAACAAACTAGACAAAGCAGTATATCGGTGAGTTATTCCGCACATCAAAAGGAATGTAATTACTCATTTGTCAAATCGGCAGAATTTGGATTCGGGCTTGACTCCCACGCTACATGCATATGATCATTCTTTGACATGTGCGCAGTCACAATCAACGGGAAGCACTGTGAACTTGCTACAAACTGAGGTGGATGCTCAGATGGTTACATCTGAGAGGCTGCCCCGCTCTAGTGGTTCGTCTTGTCAGCCTGTGAAACGTGTAAAGTTGGAGGTAAATGATGAGGACACCTTGACGTCAATTCCTGAATGCCAGGATACATTCGTCAAATCACTTTCACCTTCACCATCTGTCCCTGTATCTGATCAGCCACTTGCGTCCTCTCTGTCTCCTACCACCATTGCTACTATCTCAACGTCCTCCGAGCTTACTGCATCGGTGTCAAATCCTCCCCTTGGTATGACGTCGACGACTTCTGGAATCAATGTCGACGAACATGAAGATGGCCCGGCACGCAGTTTGAAAGAGATATTGGAAGATGTTTCTCTTGGAGTTACTGGTCCGATTACAGCAACGGAACCCCCGTCTGCGTCAGCTCTTCTGTTACATAATGTCGAAGAGGTAAAGGCAAATGAAGAAGAGCAGGAAGAGGTGATAGCTAATGTCAAGCGGAAAGTATCGGTAGAGGTCGCCCAGAAGAGACGATATAAGGCTTCGACTAGTTCGCGGAACGCAACAAACTCTTCCGCTCCGCTTTCCTATGACAACACGACAGGCTTGGCTGGAACTAGGATGAGAAAACCCGTGCAGCAACAAAGGAAGAGGAAATATATCATTGAAGAATCCTCATCCTCACTATCTGATTCCGACTCTGATTCCAATTCTGATGCTGCCTCGACCATTTCTGGTACTCGTTCTTCCAAGGCGAAATCTACCAGGACGAAAAAACCTGAGCGACTTCCTACCGTCCCATCACATCATACCTATCCAGATGACGATAATATAGCCCGAGATCCCAACGGAATTCCACTAGCCGACAGTGAAATTTGTGGTATGATTATTGAAGGGATGGCTACCTCTCGTGCTTCGTCGTTGCCAATTTCGCAGATATGTAAGATTGTGTTGCAGAGTCAGCCTGCGATGAGGGAGAAGAGTGAAAAGGAATGGGGGTCTGTATTTGAGAGGGTGTTAAGAAGCGGTAGTCGTGTGTTGAGCGGTGACTTCACTTGTGGAGGAAAGGCGGGGAAGAGAGTAGGGAAAGGAGGGTTTGGGAAGGGGAGCGGTGTGTTCGAGAAGGTGGATAGCAGTTACAAGGTACTGTGGAATTTTGTGTCTCCCTGATTTCTTGTGTGTTGATTTTCTTTACCCTTTTTCGGCGCGCAGGACGACAACAGATCTTCGATGGAAGCGCGATGGTTCTACGTACCCGAAAACGACTGCGATCAAGAGCGAGCTGCTCTGATAAAGAGCCTGACGATCCGTCCTGGTAAACGGAATGTGACAAAGAAATATAAGCAGTATTATTTTCAGCCTCTGGATAAAATTTCGAGGTGGGATCCGGAAGATGACTTGTGATGGTTTTTTTTATGTCGCGGTTTATGATGCAAAAATGAGGGTTTCTTTGTTTTTTTCTTTTTTTTCTCGGAAGTTGGATTAATTTATGTGCTTTTTTTTTTCTTTCGAAGTGGACTGTTTACAGTTACATTAGTCTGGTTTGTTACTCAAGTTTTTTTATGGTACATGACATTCAAAACATTCAAAACATTCAATTCAATGTATGGTCCCCGTATGCCGTCGAATTTCTCGCTTTCGCTATCGCTTAATATCCTCCAATCGAAAAATTATAATACAATGTGTGATGTTTGATTCAAGGTG
>Ga0154004_1000182_pt1 | contig 16390 bp, 25 predicted proteins | sample TSFL088MetaG_FD_104727 | JGI IMG/M metagenome (GOLD analysis project Ga0154004, IMG submission 104727) | Attine ant fungus gardens microbial communities from Florida, USA - TSFL088 MetaG | ecosystem: Host-associated > Fungi > Mycelium > Unclassified | place: USA: Florida, Lake Talquin State... | reverse complement strand
TCGTCGACAACTCCAACACTTTTCTTATTGTCGCCGTTCTTTCCATTCAACAATGCGGCTCCCAGGTGAGGCACAGCTGCACGAGTCCCTCGCGTATGAAAGCCTCCAACACGTCGCTTGACCAACCCTGCCTCGTCTCTCTCCATGGTGTCGCCGCGTAAAACTCCTCCACAATCTCCCCACAATCTCCCCCTCTCCAATTCTTTGACCTCTTTCCCCGAGTCCGCTGACAAGGTCCCAAATCGGGATACAACTGTTCGGTTCAAGCGGACTGCTCTCAGACTTCTCGATGGACTTGCTCGTGATACCCGCAACCAGTAGGAAAGAGGGCTACATCAAGATTGCTACCATAGTTGAAGACACAGCCAATGCTCGCACCCCCTGGATGGCCAAACTTCTCATTGTGATACTGACTATATGGACAGATTTGGTTGGTTCCAATTCTGGTCGCCTCTCTCTCCCTTTTCACTATTCGTTTAGCCATGCTCTGTGCTCTAGATGTCAACGCTCATTTGTTCCTTGCCGCTGACATTCCCTTGAGGAGGCCTCCAAGTCGAAGATATGGAACAGAAGAATGCTGTGTTGATGGTCTGCTCTGGGTGGGAAACCTCCGTGGAGCCAAAGCTCTGTCCTGATGTCTGAGGTTCAAAGAAATAGCTTGCGCCATAGACGACCGTCCTGTTTCACGTTTCACTCAAACGCTTGCTTTACCACAGACCTTGCCCGCACGCCACAGAACTCGTCGTTCGTCAAAGCTCTACATTCTCTGTCGCAGGTCTGTTTGACTATCTTGACTCATTTCATATCCTGTACCCTCTGTTTGTAGAGGTAACCGTAGAGGTCATGGCAACTTAGAACGAGACAAGCAATATGCCCAAGGATGCGAGTGATTGTGATTCTTTGTCACCATCTGCTCAGATGCACGTTTCTCATGGTCACTGTGCTACAAGTATCCCCAGCAAAATCGACGCGCAATCTCTCATAACTCATAACGAGTTAATGCGATACCCTCTGTTGAATATGTGTTAAAATTGTGGTAATGACAACAAGAGGGAGCATTTGGTCTGCAAAAGTTCCTGTGTGTACTGCTTCCCTTCCCTAGAACAACTTTATTCACTGAAATAGCAACAAATGGGAGTATAGCTGAGGATGGGAACGGTCAGATATGCTTGTCACTGACGAATGTATGTAATAAGTGAAAGAATATGAGATCAAGTGATATTTCGTCTGTTGAAGATGGGCAAGAACTGACTAGTACATGGTGCTAACGCTGCAGTATTTATGCTAAGGAAAACAAACTAAGAGAAAAATAACTGATAAAAGACAACGTAAAACAAATACAACAACATTGCTCCAAGACAATATAATGCAGGTTGGTACTCCAACAATAACATGGAGGTATTACTGGGGTTCGGTTCCTGTACCCTTTGAGAGGATACGGCAGCAAGGAGAGCCTCAATTTCAATATGTCGATTTCTTTCCGACTCCTGAGTTTGCTTGAGAAGGAGAATTGAAACAGAGAGCTGTAGATGGTAACAGGAATATATCAATGATGACAAACCAGAGGGGAATACATACATGGAACATGTCCAATGCCGATTGTATTTCTGCATCGCAGGAGCTGATCTTACGCGTGATATCGTTTCGTTTCAGGTAACGTTTGATGAAGGGTCGATGTGCCTCTTTGATAAAGAGTCGCTTGACATTTTCAAAAGCTCTGCTGATAAATCATTAGATTTGAGATACTTGATGGATGGGAAATACCGACGCCTGCAGCTTGTTGAAAGGTCCCTGCAGCTCGAGGGTGACAGAACTTCCTGCAGCGTGGACTTCCTGACGAATTGAAATGAGAGTTTCGGCACACCGTCCAGTCAGTTGTAAACAAATCAAAGTGTTTTGCTAAAACATATCTGATGATCTATACGATAGGGCATTCCAGGAAAAACTTACATTGACTGTCTGTCCTGCATCCCATATTTCAACTAATGACCTTGCTGCAGGCGAGAGACCTGGAATAGGAGCCAGCTTGAGAAAATCTGATCCGAGGACAAGTAGCTCATGGACAACATCCAAAGAAACATCGAGAACAGATTTTATTGCAGTAGAAACACGCTAAGGAGAGGGTTAAAGATGCGTATGAGATGCACAAGAGATGGTCAACTTACCTCCTTCGTACGATTCCATGCTTCTGTTACTTCTGGTGATGTACCAGTGACTTTCTGTGGTGCATCATCCCATGACTTTGCATTTGTGTTTTCACCCCGCCGAGAGGCTGAAGGAGACTCTGGGATATCACTCAGGTCGTATAGGCCCGGTAGAGATGGGAGTGGCACTCTACTTGGTATGGGAGAAAAAGCTCGTGATGTGGTAGACGACGACAAGATTAGAGTTGGGGGGGTAGACATTTATGAGTGAAAAGCAGGCAGAGAAGATTGTTTCCAACAAATGCTTTTTAAGAGCTTGTCCATCTGTCGTGGAGGCGCAAAGTCTAAAAATAGCCATGTATAGCACTCCCAAGCCATATGTTGGGAGTGCTATACATGGCTATTTTTAGAACTCTCATGTTGAGAGCGACAATAACGGGTTCTGCGTCTATCTTTAGAACTCTCATGTTGAGAGCAAGCAGCACGGGTTCTGCGTCTATTTTTACTCGAACTCGTTTTTCGACAACCAAATTAACTACAACTCACCACAACATGAGCGGGAAGTTACAGCTTTTCATCTCCCTGTTTAATATTTTTTTCGCCACCCACTAGCTCTTACATTCCTGTCGGCTTAGAAGCCTGGATAACAATCTTCCTGTCGTTACTCATTCTCATATCTATATAGACATGGTTCATATATACTTTCCTCGTGATATGTCTAGCGACCTCGACGATGTGTCTGCCATGACAGTGACATTCACGTGGAAGATGCTGATTCCCAGCTATTGGGCAAAACTAATCAAGTCTATGACGTCGTTCTTTTTTCCCCTTCCATCATCAGTATGCATTACAAATCCAAGACATCATCTTTAGTATAGATTTACCGTAGGCTCCCACTCAGTCGTCTACCACACTGGATGACGTCTGAGATTATTATTATTCTAGTAAACAAGTCCAGCTACCTCAGCTGTCAAACATTGCTCTCAGTGTCTCACTATGTTCAGGATCGCAGACAGAGGATAGGGAGCATCTGAAAAGCCACAGGGAGCGCATCAAGACGCAGATAAGGCATCTTTTACACAAAACATGAGTATTTTTCCGTGCACTGTCATAGCAATACTGATCCTTTGCCAGTGATACTAATTCATAAAAGTCTTGTTACGAAAATGCTGCCGATTTTATCACCGATTATCGAGAATTGGGAAAAATTCAGTGACCCTGACCACCCAGTTACGGCTATGGGAAAGCGCGTCAAGATAAGCAAACGGAACAAATAATCATCGGTATCGAGTATAAATCCTACAATCTCATACGAAGCGGTTCTGAACCCTCCTTGTCTAAACTCTCCCCACCTGAAACCTTCCCATCTGAAAGCTCCTTACATTTCCTGGTATTCATCGGGTGTGGGGTATGTTCAGTCTTCTTTTTCTTCCTTGGTTCTTCCACCTCGACATTGGCTTGACCAGATCGCTCTACAAAACACACGATATTTGGCTTTTTATCGACTACGGCGAGAAGCTCGTCAAATGCAAGAATGAGGTAGTTGAAGAGACTGTGATAGTCCTTGTTCTCGGGCTTGGACTGTTTGCAAATATTCAAAAGACACTTTCGGATTAATTCAAAAGAGCGAGGAAAACTATCGCCAAGGTCAGAATGAAATGCACCACGAAAATGGTTCAGAGAAGAATCTGGCGTTTTAAAAAAGTATTCGCGATCTGGGCTGGGGTAAAGGGAGTTCGCGAAGATCTTCGGCCAGGTTTCTTGTGCTGCTTTCCAATGTACTAGCCCAGACACAATGTACAAGGCAACCCACATCAAGGATTCGTGATCGTGATGGTAATTGTATCTGAGGATGGCGATGCACGGAACAGAAAGTGGAAGGCAAAGAATTTGCATCTCTTCCTTCAATGACAAGGGAGTTTTCGTGTACTCGTGTAGAGATCAGGTGCTCGCTGACATCATAAACTCCATCAACGAGCACCCAACAACAAACCACCTCATTGTCACTTCACTCGTCTGCATGTCTTCTGCCACGGTGTATCTCCAAAGGCATAAAGTAGGGCGTGCCCTGATCAAATGTTAGACAGCATCTATCTTCGGCGTCAAAACGTACCGTTTTTGTATCTGAACTCGAACTTTGATTACTCATCGCCTTGGCATATTCAAAGTCACTCAGAAATCCACGGATACACCCTTATCTTCCACAATAATGATATTGCCTGTACTGATATCCCTGTGCACCCAACCAGCCAGAAACAACAGAACGAGGGCTAGGCAAATCCTGGTCAGCGCACGCAGTATTCAGCAAAAATATATTGTCACCTGTGAGCACATTGTTGATAGCTTTGAACGCCTTGTCAATCGACGGAGCATCACGAAGAGCATAGCCAACTTGAGCATAGACCAACCGATACTGTGTCTTTGCCTTGTATTGACGCTGAGGACGATGTCCCTGGTCTGGGGTTGCTGATGCACCATGAGAAGTGCCGGTCGCAGGATACGAGTTTTCAATCTGACTAGTCAATGAGGTAACATTCCTGCTAGACGATACCTGAGGCCCTGCAGAGGACAGAATAGTACGGTCGGGAAAAGCCTCCTGCAAACGCTCTTTGCAATCCACCCCTTTGGCGTCATGGAGAATCCTCATGAATGGCAAGCTATCAGGTATGTTTTCAGGGGCATCACCGACCCGTTCCTGGTATTCGTCTTCGAGCCACTCGTACTGCTTTTTTTCAATGTGCTGCAGGTTTTCATAGATTAAATCTTGATTTTCTTTTTCTGTCGGAGAACCCTTGTCAAGCCAAACATCTTTTAATACAACTCCTTTGCCGCCTTTCTCTTCTAACCCATCCGAGCCAGTAACTTGGATCGCCCTCCATACCCGCGTCTTCCTCCCACTGATGCACGCAATCCGGGGGTTGAAGATTGTTTTGGTCGTTTAAAAATGCAGCATCTCGCCGGGATTCCTGAGTCAAGTTGTAGACATAACGGATCTTGTCTTTGAACATGATGCGGTGGACAGTAGGATCATACCCCATCTCCAATTCAGTTACAAAGAGAAGAGATAAAAGTACAGTGACAAATTTTTTTGGATCCTGTCGCCAATCATTCAGCCATGTGGTGCATGTATTGGACCAATAAATACCTTAGTGAAGTCAAAAGACTTGGATATTACAGAGTGGGAGCGAGAGAAGTACGAGACAGCCATGATCTTGCCCTCGATAGTTATCTGTATAAAAATGACCATGTAGCCTTCAGCACGTAGAGAAACGACGATACCCCATACATCCACATCCTACGCGGATCGTCATTCATGATCTGATTGACTGCACTGACCATCTTTAGGCGATTCTGAAACTCTGCCGCCACTGCCACTTGCGATACCACAACCTTCGTGGACTCGAACAATGGGGGAGAATATTTAGGCGAGAAATATCCATTTATTCGAAACGTGCTTCCTGGAATTTCCCCAACCACGTGTGTATCGCCACAATTATAATATTTAAGATTACATTTGCGAAGGCCTTTGTGGTCGGTGCTGGAGCATTCTTGTCCCATTAAGGCTTTGACAATGTCTTCGAGCTTCTTAAAAGCCTCAGTCTCAATTTTCGTCAGCCATTTGCTGCGCAACGTCGGACCAAATGTGATTCTGGCTGATACTGCCAACATCGCCTTTCCCGCTCCTTGGCGTCTCCTGTATCAGAATTCCATAGCATAGTCAATCAACACCACTAGCTGCTCGATGGGCACGCTCACAGAGGACTGATGAGTCCCACTCGGACGAGTAGGAGTGCGTGGCGATTGTACAGATCTACAAATGGATGGAAAAAGAACTAACAGCCAGGTACAGAGAAGACAACGCACGAGTTGCTCCCGGAAGAATGTTTTATTTTTGGCATGATAGTTTGTGGCAAGAGTTATCAACTTGGTCACATGACCTGCCTTTGGTATTTTCATCTTTGTAACCAATTGAAGGGCACATGACCGGTATTCTCAAATGGTCTATGGCGAACAGCGGCAGCTGTTTGTTCGTGTGATTGCCTCGCTCTCAGCTTTTTGATCAGGAAACCAAACTAGGCATATGGCAGCTTTCTGTTCCTGCAGAAAGTGATCTTGCTAGTGTACTCATGAATATCAGTCATATTTCCTATCGGAGTTCAACCGGTAGTGCGCAGTATCACCGAGGCTGGCTGGAATATTTCTTCTCTTATAAATTATCGCTCCCTCTATGAAATTGATCCATTCATTCAGCTTGCCGAGCGTGCCAAGCTCCACAACGTAGGCCACAGTGCTGAAGGCATAGAGATGACTGCTATCACCTTGTCAACTTTTGGGGATTGTCGGGGTACAGCATGCACGTGAGGTACGCACCTTCCTTCTTGCGTCTTGTCGGCACCCCTTTCAAAAGAGTCCCAGTGGATTGCAACAGCTTGCGGCAATTTACCTTGTGCATGCCCTCATTCTGAACCCAGGTCACTTTATCACCTTCTCGACAGTTTCATGGGCAATTTGATTTGAATCATTACTTCTATACAGGATCTATCATTCCAACACCGGATGGGTATGCCTGTACCTGCGAAGTCAATCGCTACTTGTATCTCTTTTTCTGATTCCTAAGCGTTGATGTGATGCAGGTACAAGAACTGCCAGATTCTTGAACCTCGATTGAATTGTGCTAGGCTAGAAATGGACACATGCGTTGAATGCCAGGAATACTGATCGCTTTGGTTGATCCACTCAGAAACTGGGTAGGTGCTATTTGCAAAAGCTTCGTATCTCCTGTTGCTGACGCCCCACCTTCACCCTGGGGGTATAAATGGAAACCAACAGTAGAGTATGTTCCTAAGGTGGCAGAGCTCGGGGTCATGCGTCATAATAAACAATCCTTGTCCGCACTGGCTCCCTGGCCATCGGGCTTTCAAATCACCAGAGGTTAACAACATTGCGAACTTTGTCTCTAATTTGCCTAATGTTGTTGCAAATGCGCTGAAATCCGTATATGAATCCATTTGTGATGTAACGATTATTCAAAATCATTCTTTTTCGGCTCACTGCTTTCAGGTCGACCGATTTTGCTATCTGTTTTATCCTGGCCCAGGGAATATCCTGGATTGGATATACAACGTAGTCGGTATCACATATTCTTGTTCTGTATATCTTCGAGACACAGGAGCAGTGAGTGTTCCTCACCATCAGGGAAGCCCCTAATGATCTATGATAGTATGGTTTTCCATCGCCTAGGAGGTGTATGAGACCCATTGGGGAAGAAACAGCCAAAATGGTAGAATACATATCTAATTTCATCTCATCTCGCATCAAACGTAAAATTACTCTTTATTCAATGCTTCCCACACTGAATCGAGCTGCCTTGCAAAACTCAATGGCCACGTCCAGTCGCCCAAGCAGACTATTCTGCAACGCCATTGAGAGTGTGACTGGCTCTGCCAGTAATTTTTGATGCTGGAGACACTGGTATGTGCGCTCAGCAGCTCATAAAGTTCGCCGTCATGATGCGTCGACCGTCGTGCACTTAGGCCTTGCTTCCACTTTCGTTCTTCCTGTCGTTGCTCATTCTCATATGTCTATAGACATGACTCCTATCTACTTTCCCCATGACATTTTTTGCGACTTCAACAACGTGTCTGCCATGACACTGACGGTCACATGGAAGATGCTGATGCCCAGCCATTTCAACTGTCTGATATTGTTCTCGGTGTCTCCCTTTTACCATGCTTAGGATCGCAAATATAGAATATGGAGCATCAGCAAAGCGACCAAGAGCTCACAAAGACGCAGATAAAGCGTATTTAACACAAAATGTGAGTATTTTTCCGTCATGCGCCGTCATAGGCGTGCTCATCTTTTGCCACTAGCCTTTCGTAAGTCTGCAAGTCCAGCCCTAGCCTGAATCCTGTGCTTCTCTCAATCCCACCATTGTCTCGACTTCTGTCCCTTCATCTGCACCACCTCCTTCATCTACGATGCTTTTGCTCCTGAGTTTTGAACCATCCTTTCCACTCTTTGAGTTTCTCATCGCCATTGTGGATTATTTTACACATTCTACCAACTGCGACTTCATCATCGATATCCACTGCTTCATCCATGTTTTTATTGTGATAGGTCGTCAATGAATTAGAGATATTCCCAAGTGAGCGCATTGAAAGCAAGTCATCTTGGGAGTCATAAAAACGATACGATGTAATCACGAAGGATATGTATAACAATATCGCACTCATCTCCATTGACGATAGAGCGTAGAAACGATCAAGTCTAGGCGTGACCTTCTGATTTGTTTTTTTTTGGTACAACCAACAAGATGTCTTGAGTATGATAAAATGCTATCCTCTTGAAGTCAACAGCATTACTGAAGGGGGATAATGAGATGGTTCAGCTTGGAATTCATCCCAAGCACCTACAGTTGTGTGTGTGATTATGTAACAAATCTTGGGTGACGCCACCACCAGGTGACTTGACATCCTATGCCCGCAATCGAAAATTCATCCAAAATGAAACGTGCTCGAAGCCACTCGTGCATTTTATTCTCTGGCACCTGCCTCATTTTTCATCCTCTTGTACATCTGAACATCGGCCAAGCACTTCTCCCAGTCTGAGACGGTCAGGAGGGATCCAGCAGTTGTCTGTCAGTGTGCCCATCTGGCATTTGTTGTCGTTGATTGGCTGTGCTATCGTTGTACTCTGACATAGGAGACGCCCAGGAGTGTGAAAGGCGATGTCTGCAGTATTGGCCAGAATCTCATCCGGTCCGATGTTACTCAACAAATGATCGACGAAATGCCGTGTTGCAACATTGATGAATTCCTGCGTCACTATGCTCCGTTTTGTCCGACCAACAATTCAATTGATATAGCGCTCAAAAAATTAGAAGATAAGACACTTTAACAGGACAATATATGACAGGATTTTATCGACAAAAAGAAGCCTTCCAGGACTAGAGAAAGTGAGGAGACGGCTTTTGAAGGAATCGAAAACATTGTCAAGGCCTTGACGGGCCATTACAGCATGGCCCATCGTACATGCAACTTCAAATACTCTATATGTGACGATACGCATATGGCTGGGGAGATTGCAGGAAGCACATTTCGGATAGATGCATATTTCTCACCTTTATCTTCTACCCCACTGCCCGGAAATGTTGTGCTATCGCAAGTGGCGGGATCCCAAAACAGTACCTTTTGACATCAAAGATAGATTTTTCTGATGTTTGATAAGCGCACACCATATTTTATGCCTTTCGAAATACATTCCGGCGAGAAAATCATCCCTCCTGCAAACACTCGACTCTTGAGCGATGATGAATTAGGAGTAGTTTACCACAACTTCCTGGAATACCCGAAGCAGTCCTCAGATACACTTCCAATCACGATCAGGAATCCCTGATGTGGGTCGCATTGTGGATTGTGTATGGACTAGTACATTGGCAAGAGGCAGAGAAAATTCGGCCGCGGATCTTCGCAAACCCCCGTTTTCCTACCAGAAAACGCGAGCACTTCTTCAAGAAAGCAGATCGACGGCAGGGAGATCTTCGTAAAGCATTTCACTCTAAACTTGGTGATGTTTATCCTAAATATTTTCATGTGATGCGGCTGGAACTCTATGCCTCTAGCTTACGCGTCGAGCCCAAGGAAGAAGATTATTCAACCACCTCAGTGTTGCATTTGACCAGATTCTAGCCACGGTTTCTGGCAGCTCAGGAATAGTGCCTTTGATGGTGCGATCTGGTTCGGAGAATCAAGCTGATGTTGAGGTGGAAAGATCAAGGGAGAAGGCTGGACATACAATGAAACTGAGAAGCCATGGGCAGGACTCAGAAGTGTCTCGCTTAAGATTCGTGAGACAGTATTAAACATGGTAGGATGTGCGAATCACTCAACTTGACATTGAATAAGAGGGTCATGTTATCAATGTCTAGGTTTTGATCCAAATACATGATTTGACGTTGCCCCTTCCGAACCTGAACAACCCAGACAATTGTTGCTGATATAGGTATATCTCCACATTACACATCCATCTTCCAGGTTTAAATAAAACCTCTTATTCTGACCCTGCTCCTTCAAATTGTGAGGCTACAGCTGGACAATCTGTACCCAAATTTTACCCACAGGTCCTCTCAAAACACGTTATTAGGTGTCCCCACTGGGAAGGAAAAAAGGGGATATGGACAAGCTCTCTCAGCAGATGAACGAAAATCCCAATGGGAATGTACTTCTCAAACACTCCGACGGGAAATTGGAGTTAAGTCTCATCCTGATGAAGTAGAGGGTGATAAATCAAAGGTGAAGATGAGAAGGACGGTGATGTTGAGATGGAAAGACAAACAGGAAGCAGAATATCAACCGAACTCTGGTGATGATGCTGAGGGTGATGAGAAAAAGGCGAAGGAAACAAGAAGCGTAAAAAGAAGGCGCGTGCATTTATCCTTTTGTTTTTCTCAACTTCATGCTTACAGCTTTCATACAACATACTAGGGATTCATTAAAGGGACCGAGTAAAAACCAAAAGGCAAAGATGAAAAAGCCTAAAGATGACAATGATCAAGCTGTTAACATTGAAATGAACCAACATGTTTCGGTCCCCTGTTCACTCAAGTATCTCGTTAGTTTCTCCAAGAGGGCGGCCAGCAAAGGCGGACCTGGAGTTCACTCACAGAAATTGGAATTGCTGAGGCACACACTTGAGGGCCATCAATGAGTATAATTAGAAACAGACATATAACTAGGAAATTCAAATACTGATGAAGGAGCTAAGCATTGAGATAAAATACAAATTGACTAAGGGCCCAGAATGATCAGGCAACAATCAATGATCGAGGGGCCAATCATTGATCCAGACACAATGATCTAGGAGAAATTATTCAGGAACTGAGACTATTCTACACATGGATAAGAAAATTTACACATTGGCACTGAGCTCGAATTGAGAGCCCTTCACACATTGGTCTATTGAGGACAAGGACGGTTGAATTTGGGACACAATCAAGCGTGATGGTCAGTATACATTCGTAAGTTTTGCATATATCACATAATGATTGCAACGTGGCTTTATGTCCATTCCTGTGCCTGGTTTCGAACACCTCGTGGGCAGTCACATCACATCGAGGTACTTATCGAGGAATGACTTTGTTCCGTTCCTGGCAAACAAAGTATCTGGAATGATCGATCAATAAGGGTTGGATGTCGTGACCTTGCCTAGACTCCCTCTAACCTTTTATGGTCAAGCGGGTCAAAACTCCGTATTATGTCATGGTGGCGTCCTTTGTAGACAATCATCATGATATAATTTGCTGGCAATCTTCTGGTGGTAATAAATGCTCTGTCCTCAGAGCTGTTGCTATAGATCATGAGGATCTAGAAGTGATACTTGTTGTAGTAGATAAATGAGCTTTGTGTAGCAACACGCACGAAAAATGTAGTGATCTTACATCTGGGGATCGCTACAGGAATCACATTTATCCCAGACCCAAACTCAAGATTTGCACTACGCTCCTGAGTTCTCCCATGAGAAGCCATTCATTAATATATGTTTGCTCATTCTTCACACTTTGTTCACCATTTACTGAGTAGTTTTCCGTTGCCGGTTTAATTGCCGGCTATCGCGTAGTTGTCTCTTATTTACACTTGTTGTCTGTTCATCAATGTACCTCGCAGGTTTAGACCCGCTGTGTCCTGTACTTGCTGACATTCCAACGCTGCTGACAGATCCAAGTCACCAAATTCTCGCTTGTCTGGCTTGCCAAATATTCTCCTATGCGGTATCTCTAACCAATTTTTTTATGTGCGTGTATGGGCATCTTGTTACATGATCTGTCTAACTACCAAATTGATCACGCTTGTGTGCACCTCGTAAATGCTGTATACAATTTTGAAGCCAATGGTGTGGACACGCTATCTCTTCTCACTTGCCCTCTGACTGTGAGATGTGAGGTGCCTAGAAGTGCTGCACATAATTAGATCAAACGCGCTACTTTGCAAGCATCGACTTGAGTTTCTAGATGGTTCCCAGCCCCTACAACCTACAAGACATTACCATGGCACCAAGCACTAACTGCGGATCCGAAGTTCAGGCACCTCCCAAAGAGTCCACTTCACGGCCAACTCCAACTCGATCGCCAGTTTCGCAAGCGCAAGCGCAAGTGAGTTAATCCCCTCATATGCACCCACTTTGTCCATACTATCCTCCACTGCCTCATGCACCACCGGTTCCCTTCACTGTATGCGCGTTATCTGCCCCCGCCCCCGTTATTTCACACCCTTTACTCTGGAACTCTACCTTCCCCTCCATTGACTGTATATGCACTTTACCTTATCAAGCACCCCTTCCATCATCCTCATCGCCTCAACACGACTCTTACCCAGGCATGTATCCCCATTATGTTCCGCCTCCTCTGTAGCAGGTTCCTCCATCTCACCGGCAGTGCTCATGAGAGTGTATATCGAGAAATTGTAAATTAAGAATCTCTTATGGATAGAATGGGTTTCTGCTTGTTCTTTGTCGCCTCTCTTATCCTATAATTTTCACACGCACATTGGCAGATCATGCTGGACATCACTTCATCTGTTTGATTGCCGTCTCTACGCAGAGGTCCTAGAACAAGAAATCTCTTGTACAAGATTTTAGACGAGTTCAACCTACTGTGGTATCGACCCATAGATTCCATAATATATTGGGTCTTTGATTGTAACTGCTGATCATAAAAGAAACTGATACTCAGTCGTAAATTTCTTGATAAAGTCACGAGTAATCAATTGATAGCTACCTCGTTCACATAAGCAACAACTCCCTCACTCAGGCTTTCCATTCCATTATCTAGTTTGAGTCTGGATAGGTAGTAAGTACTGCGTGTTGTTTTTTTATAAAAAAGGAGTGAATTCCTTTGTCTCCAAACCGCACAAAACCAATTTTCAGTACTAAAATAGATGGATAAAGTCCATTCGTGTAGTGCCTCACTCTCGTGCCTGATATCTCTGGTGTTCCCCTGCCCAATTCCTGAATTTGGCTGCTGCTGATTCTTCACCTCTTTGATGTTTTTGCTAAAATGACTGCTGGTGATAGATTTGGGCAGCATTGGCAAGGGTGTTCAGATAATGAATTTGAAGCTGAACTATCTCCGAACTTATCCCCTTTGATAATGCTCTTGATGTCAGGAGGATAGCGCTTCTTGTTCGTTGTACCAAAAAAAGCAAGTCGGAACGTCACGCCTAGAGACTCGACTTGATCTTTTCTATGCTCTATCGTCAAAGGAGAACGAGTGCATTCTCTTGAAATATCATGTTAGCACTTGTGGTGAAAATCAGGACTTGAGCCACTACCTTTGAAAAATAATTTTTTTCCGAGTAATTCGCAAGAAGAATCGAGCAATGTGATTGATCACTGGTTTCGAATCATCCTTTATCTCTTCGGCATCGTGGACTATTTTTACGTATTAGTAAATTTAAAGAAAAACTTCTCCTATTTTTCCCCGGCAACGATATTTTGATGGTCCTATCCCTTCATTATCGATAATATCAAAGTCGGTGGAAAAACACTTAACAAATTTCAAGCAGGTACTAGAAAGTCTTTGTTGCAATAAACCCTGTTCGTCAATCAATCAGAGATATGAGAGCATTGAAAGTCTCAGGAGTCATGAAAATGATACAATATACTATCCTCCTGAAGTCATTCGATGTAGTGTCAACTCAAAATTCTCTGTAGTTCTGCCTTTGTATGCGCCAATACCCTATCATCATGCGCCTTGGTAATCATTGTGTCATTTCGGTCAATGCGTATTATTCTCTGAAGTTCGATATCAGGAAACGTTGCATCACCTTCCTTACCACCCCAATCAAAATCGATCAAAAGAAGTTTCTTCCCATCAACCACGAAGTTTGGAGGACGAAGATCACCATGTACATAACCAGCTCCGTGGATCGCGGCAACCATTTTGTCCATTTTGTCGAGCCACCGTTGTCCGCATTCCTGTATGAACTCTGACTCGAAGAAATGACATGCTGAAGTGACAAACTCCATAGCGACACCAATCCAATCTCCTGGCAGCCTTTCATAGGCAAGCAACTTTGGTGAATAATTTTGGTTTGCACAAAATTCATGCAGCTCTTTCCCATACTTTCTCGTAAATTTGACCACAATCTTCTCAGGTTTTGGGCCAGAGGTCAAGGCCAAGTAGATATAGCGGCCCTTTGTGCTTTCACCCAAAATCTTTGTGATCTGGAAGTCAAGCTTGTTGGAACCGGAAACCCAGCGCAGTCCCCCGACATTTGGAAAGCGTCTATACTCCAGTGGAATTGGTGGCGGTGGTGAGCCTTTGTAATAATCCCCATCATGTCTTAGGTCTCGCAGGAAGTTATGGGCTGCCATGAAGGCGACATAGAGGGGAGCTCGATTTTGTAGTCCATTGTCGTTCAAGGGATATTGTGTGGTTATCGGAAGGCTTCGGACCTGTGTGTCGACCATGACTAGACCATGAAAAGAGATAAATCCCCCTATTACGAGGTTTCAGTAGACTGACATGCTCAAGTAGTATATGATCAGACCTCTGATGATGATGCCAAGGCATGATTGACGCCATGCAAGGGCAGTTGCTTCTGGCGTCCTCGTTGCTAAACGGTGAAAGTATGCCGCCATTTGGGGCTCAGCTGTGGTTAGCTGGCGTTTGAGCTCGACAATAAAGATCGGCCCATCATGTAGACCGATGACGTAGCCATCAGATCTCGCACGACTCGAATCCAAAAAGGTTGTGATTTCTACCTCTTGCGATGGGAAAAGAATTTCGTGTAAAATGCCTTCTAGGGTTTGTTGTATGTATTTCTCGTCTTGAATCTCAGATGCTTTTGCAACAAGTTGGTCCACCAACATTTTCAGGTCTATATGGAATGTCTGTGAACTTGCCGCACTCGTAATATGATCATAAAAACGACCAAACCCGTTATATAAGAGGGCAGGGGGCGGGATGTTCAGGTCGGGTTGTGGGAAGTCATCCAATATCTTCTGTTTTGGGTCAAGTTGCAAATGTTGGTAAGTTGAGAAGGTGTTGAGATTGCTGGGTTTGGCCAAGGACAGCATGGCCTCCGGTGCCTCTGTGTAATATCTGAATTGTTTCTCCTCAGTTCTTGGAGATGTATCTATCGAAGAGAAAATGAGTGAGAAGGACAAGGGACACACTTGAGAACAAGAGAACACACCAGGAACTTGGACTAGCAATACTTCACCTTCGCCAAGCCCAAGAGACGCCACTTTAGCTCCACCCATAAGTCAACGACTTGTTCCTCGTCGAGAAAGTCAATTTTAGAAAGGCATTGTTGTAGCACTTTCCTGGGTTGGGTGGACAAGAACGTAGGTTCCTTGCACCGCCAAACGACTAGATCGACAGCCTTGACATTCTCCAGATGGGAACATCGTTCCTCAATGGCCATCTTCAGACCATCAATATGTACAGGTTTTGCTGAAAGGGATGCTCGAAGTAACTCTTTCTTATCGTTGAAGAGGAGATACCAGATCTCAGTCGTCATGGTCATGAATGAGAAGTTGTTACAGTAACGTTACAGCATTCCCGGCGGACAAACAGCTGTCAATTGATCAGCTAATCAACTGAGCTTCCCATAGGTAGTCTAAGGAAATCTGTGTACATACATCCCCCCAGAATGTTAGATGCCAAGCATGAAAATCATCCCAGACTTTCCTAGTATAGAGGTGAACTGCCAAATTGTTGTGTTCTTTGTTTATCATTCAAGCACTCTGTAAAGCCTATGCTGATCCTGTCATTGTTCTTGATGAAGTCAACAAACTTGGACAAAATGATTTCCATTGTTGCACTGCACTTCTAGAAGTCTTGGATCCCAAACAAAATAATAATTGTTATATTAATGTTTCAATTAATCTATCTTACTGCATTGCCAATTCATAACAGAATACATACACAGGTATGTCTTCAAGAGTTCAAAGGGTACTGGACTAAGGCCAGATAGAAATGACTAGTCTTAGGGCTCACAGGTAGATAAACACCTTATGACAAGTGTACAGCTATTTGCTATAGAATGAATAAGTCTTGGACATCTCTGCATATGTTGCTAGGAAGAAAATTTAATTAGAATAAAGAGAAAATAGAGGTAATGGCTAAAGCACATCATTTTGGAATACAATCAGGAATAAATAAGAAGAGATAATAAAAAATCAAACTTTCCAGAATATACTTTGTCAATTTGTGTTATGAGCTGCCTTGGCCATAATAACTT
>Ga0154004_1000180_pt1 | contig 16479 bp, 10 predicted proteins | sample TSFL088MetaG_FD_104727 | JGI IMG/M metagenome (GOLD analysis project Ga0154004, IMG submission 104727) | Attine ant fungus gardens microbial communities from Florida, USA - TSFL088 MetaG | ecosystem: Host-associated > Fungi > Mycelium > Unclassified | place: USA: Florida, Lake Talquin State... | reverse complement strand
TCAACAAAGGCGGTTGTCATCATATACAGAAATCGATACGCCAGACGCTGGGCCTCTTCGAGATATCCATAACGCTCTAGTCCAACCCATGTCATGATCTGGTGAGGAGGCCTATCCTAATCAATCTTTGAATAAATTCAGATTTTCTTTGGGATGTTCAGGAGGTCATTGAGCAAGGGGATCAGATATCTATTTTTTTGGGTTAGTTGGTCCAGACTCTGGTAATCTACACATAAATAAAACAAGCTGTTTTTCTTTTTGACAAATAGCACAGGTGATCTACAAGGAGAGTTAGACAGTGAGTAGATTGAACCAAAGGGTAGTAGTATCTTCCCTTCTTCAAGTTGTATTGACAAGTTATAAGAACAGTATTCCAGTAGCAACTTAGCCTTTTGCTCACTAAAGATGTTAGCAAATTGGTGGTACTCTTCCAGGAGTTGATCAAGCTTTGAAGGTACATTATCAGTTATAATATAATAGTACAGCCAGTCAGTGAATTGTCTTGGGGTGTGAGCTAGAAGCTAATGGCACTTTCTGCTCTATAGACCTTCTTATAGGTGACTGCATTGGTTAGGGATATGCTAGGTTCCTTCAGTGACTGTTCCTTGGGAGTGGATGGTGGTAGTCTATGAGTGGGAGACTCTGGTATAGGTATAGATGCTTTTGGGCTAGGAATGGTCAGCTTTGGGTCTCTGAAGTTCCTGAATGATGTGGTAGCATTAACCTTATATGTTAAGGTGGGTTTAGCTAGTTCTGGTCCTGCGGCCTTTAGTACATGATTTTGTGGATAACAGATGACACAAGACTTATTTCGTTCCTTCTGGTTGCATTTCCAGAAGTTGTTATCAATCCTTAAGACTACTATACTCTCTCTTTAACCCCTCAAATGTAGAGATGTCTTCATGGCTAAAATGCAGTTTATTGTGGATGTGGCTAGAAATGATGTTCTTTACTACTTTATGAAGGGACCTATCATCCTAGCAGATTCTATTCTGGTACTTGACAGATCTAATAAAGTAGTTGATAGCTTTGCTGTCATTGAAAAAGGGGATTGCCACAATAGCATCTTCATTGTTGTCTTCTGGTAAGTAAGATCTAAACAAATTAGAGATTATGGTTGCCACCTTTAAGAGAAAGGAAGTGGTAACCTTAATATAAGGGACAGCTGAAGGAAGTTCTCCAGGCATCTAGATATGAAGTAGTGCTCTTAGAATGAAAAGTGTCAAGGGAAGTAGACCAGGCAAGGAACATCACCTAGGATATCTAGCTGAACAGGACAGTTAGCTGCTACATTATATGATAAGTGAAGAGCATGCTACAAGTCAGGAAAAGAATTGTAGGGGAGACCTTGATACCAAACGGCCTCCACTGTAGATAACTTACACTGCTTGACCCAACTCATAAGGTCCCATGGGTGCTTGTTAGTAGATGCAATCTCTGCAATTCTGTTGTCAAAGAAAGATTGTTTAGCACTCTTTGTAGTAGAGCAAAATGAGTGCCAGTTCTCTCTGGCTCTGAGAGTTCCTATAATACCAAGCATTGACTTCAGACTTGCACTGTAGTAAATGATCACTCAACAGGGGTCATAGTGGATTCTCAAGAAACTAGAGGTTGGGTGCCATTACATCAGAGTTGTCATTTGAGATGGGGATCTAGGTTTGGTGTTTGAGATATGACTGGTCAGGGTGTTCCAAACTGGGTAGTATAGGGGTTAGTAGCTTTGTTCTACTATCAGGCAGGGACTAGGAAGACCATTTGGGCATAGCTACAATACTGGTTGAGCCAACTCCTACACTATTGCCCTTTAAGAGGAGGAGGTTCATGGATAATTGGCTGAGATTGGCAGAATCAGAATACACAGAATAGTCTACCTAGTAGAAAACAAAGCTAAGAGTGGTAAATATTAACTAGTTATTTAAATAATACAGAGAATTTTGGGAAGCAGAGTGAGTCAGGATGACTACTAAGTCTGACAACTGATGAGGTACATATGACTAGATGATAGTATCACAGGGCATGACAGTGCCTCTCATGATATTTTTCAGTATAACCAATAGTCTGGCTCTATTCCAGACAATGATGAATAACATCTTCTAGAATCTTATTGTAGAGGGTATAGTAGTCATCTATCTAGATAACATTCTTATCTTTACTAGGTCTATGGAAGAACATACATGAGCTGTATGGAGAGTACTAGAAATCCTAGCTAAACATAAGCTATTCCTACATCCTAAAAAGTGTAAGTTCCAAAAGGAATAGATTGAATATCTAGAACTTGTTATCTTAGAGAATGAGATTTCTATGGACCCTGTCAAGATTGCTAGAGTCCACAAATAGCCAACCCTGGAAAACCAAATGAACATTCAAGTCTTTTTTAGATTTATTAACTTCTATAGGAGGTTCATCCAGGACTTTTCTAGTATAGCATGCCCTCTCTTTGATCTCATTTATTCTGACCAGACCTGGACATAAACTGATAAAGAGTGGAAGGCCTTTGACAATCTCAAGATAGTGGTAATCTCTGCTCTGGTACTAGTGTCACCCTAGAACTTGAACCCCTTTAGAATTAAGACCAACAGCTTTGACTTTACTACAGGAGTGGTCTTATTTCAGTAGTCTCCAATGGATGGTAAATAGTATCTGGTAGCTTTCTACAGCAAGTCCTTCTCTCCAGCAGAGTGCAATTACAAGATCTACAACAAGAAGATGCTAGCTATCATCCATGCCCTGAAAAAATAGAGGCATTTTCTCAAAGGAGCTGTTCATTCAATAGAGATAAAGATAGACCACAAAAACCTAAATAAAGAAGGCTCTTATACTCTGGATGAGCAGAGGCCAGAGCAAACCTTGGAGTGGACTGGGAGTTCCCACTGCATGCCACTTGGGCAAAAGACCTAGGTATCTGCTTAGACACCCAGAGGAGAGTAGCTACCTTCACAGGGATGGACTTAACAGTAGCTGTCTTGGCTGGCTGAGAAGAAGAAAGTGCTCTTGAGACTACTATTGTTAGTGAAGGCACGTTCTAAGAAGGTACAGGAGTATTAGTAGAGGAAAAGGACCTTTTTTTGCCCTTACTCTTCTTGTTAGTTACAATAGTAAAGGGAGCTTCCTCCACTACTAGTAGTTCATCAACTGCCATCTCCACATCTGGAGACAGCTCCTGAGGTAAGTTAGGACTATAAAGGGTCTTTATTGCCTCTATAAGAGAGAGAGCATCAGCCTAAGATAAGATTTTGAAGTGATCCCACCCTACTACAAATATAGCCTGGAACAGGTACTACATAAGAAAACCTACTCCTATAATAGAAGAGAACTGTTCAATTGGACAGCTTTCATTAGCATACTTCTGAATGAAGCATACAATACTAAAATTGTTACAGGAAGAGAGCGCAGTGACCTAACAGACAACACTGTACACTATTATACAGACTATTGAAAACAGGAAATATAGTGACCTACCAGACAATACAATATCAACTAGACTCAGAATTAGTAGAGGGTTCAAGTTGGACCAGAGGCCTAGATAAAAACCTCATATATAATGTCACTTGTCACTAGTTATGACATTTAAGGTAAGCTATCATTGTCATAAGTAACTAATATATCATGGTCACCTATCATGTTATAGGTGTCTGACCCTATACTGCTATCTCCCAATTGGGATAATGACTTAGCTATTCCATAGTTTGTGCTACAAAGCATTCAACTAATTGATATAGGGGCCTGGGGGGCAAAGACCACCCTAGAGGCAATATCTCTGCTCTTCTCAGACACAACCTGGTTATTCCAACTCATAGAATGTATTCTCTTTTCAGAAGTAGAGAGAAAGAGGGCAACAGGGAGCTAGAGAGAGACAACTTTGTAAAAGAGTTTGCTTATAGTAACTCTTGAGACAGTAGATATCCTAAAGCTAGAACTAATCTTTTTCTCATCACTTTTCTCCTTCTCAGAGGGAAAAAAAGGCTTAGAAAATGCTTTTCTAGAGTTCTTAGCAACAGAAACACTTCTAGAGGAGCATTTGATAATATAATAAATGTTCTCTAGAATGAATATGTTTGCTAGCTCTAGAACTAGTATAAAAGATAACATTGAGTGAGTCTAAAGACTTACCAGTACTAGGAAGAATAGCCTGAGGGCCAGAGGGACAAGTATTAGCAAACAAATTTATTTTAAGTATTTGATTTAACTATGATAGCAGTTATAGAAAAAAAAAAAACTTCTTGGTCTTCCATAGTGGAAATGAGACCAAAACAAATAGCTATAAGTTCTACTTCTAAAACAGTAACATTCATTGTTTGAACTTTAGTTTGTTTTATGATAACATTATTTTTCTAGCTATGAGTAATAGTAATAACCATATTAGATTGCTTGATACCCCATCTGCTATAACAACCTAATACTAGGATATTTGGAATTGTTGGAAGGCCTTATTAAAGTAATCAAAGTGTTTATGAATATCTTTTTTATCTGATAACATAGAGAAATGAGAAAAAAATTTATTAGAGAAATGATTGACTACTTTTAAACCAAAAGAAAAAATAAAATAAAAAGGAAAAAAAAACTTTCATTAACTTCTAATAACTATTCATTAACATCTTTGATGGAATTTTTAAGTTTTGAATTTTACTTTGTTGTAAGTTTTTAAGTTAAAAATTTATGTGGGGTTTGATTCTTGGTGTATTGTATATCTAATAATGAATTAATAACATGTAAAGGAGGTATTGATTTGTACTATAAATGATATCATCTATTGAGTTTTCTTAAATGGAGAGAGATTAAAAAACTACAGTTAGAAGCCATAAAGTATAATGGAGAGAATATATGTTCTGTATAGGAGTTATTTTTGTAAAGGAAGAATGCCACATAAGAAGTTCTCTAGAAGCTTTATTGTATTGAGTATTAAAAGGCATTTTATAGTATATAAGTAAATACAATAGTAGAATGTAAGTCTTTGGTTGAAAAAAAAGTCCAAGTATTGTTAGATAAATTTAGAATAGAGAATGGAATCTCCTACTGAAAATAAATCAATAAAAGGATTAGAAGGATTATGTGCCTTAGTAAACTCTTCTTTTAGGAAATTAAAAGACTATTATTAATCTAGAGAATAGGAATACATACCCTCAGTACCTCTTGTTGCAGAACCCTAGGCTCAGAGTCTAACTCTACTAAGATACTCAGAAAGTGTAAATTGTAGAATCTTAATGCAGATTCTACAAGTGTACTTTTATATACTAAGATCTACTAATGACTTATGATGGGTATCTCTTGACTCTTTAAGAAATAGCTTAGAGGTCAAAATTTTTGATAAAAGCAGAGTAATAGTGAGCTTTGTAAACAGAACCAAAACATAATCTTTGAAGCCCCCTAGTCTTTTGGTCAGACATGTTTCTAGTCTCAAAATAACCTAATATAATAATGTAATATATATAACTAAGACTACTAGATATAGAGTCAAATGTTTATTATATACTACAAGATATCACAGTATAAACTAGAACTAGACTAAACCAATAGTATAGTTGGCTTGACAATAAGTACTAAAATAATCTAATAGACCTAGAAAACAGATATGAACTAATAGCACAATTGGCTTGACTATAAACTAAAATGCTCCAATAAATCAATTTGACACTAGACTCAAAGATTGTACTAAATCTATAATATAAGTGCTTAGATCATAGACTTAGAAATTTGAATAAGTAGTATCAAATAATGCAATATAGATTTATATAGCTACATATAACTCTTAAATCACATAACTTAAAGGAAGATTAATAAATATTCAATCAGCAGAAAATAGAGACAATAATAAAGTACACCAAATAGTAGAAATAAGTAATTAAATTAAACAGCTACTTAAAAACTACTTGAGAACTTACTAAGTAAAACCAATACACCTATATAAGATCAATTGAGTAAAGACTATAAGAAAGATACTAAAAATCACTAAGATAGACTAGAATTGACCTAAGACAAAACCTTATTTAATATAACAAGGTCATGAGATACTATAGTGAAAATAATATAAGCTATAAGACTACCTAGTAGCTTCATACCTACTATGTTCACATTGCAATCTCAATCCACTACTACCAAAACTGAGCCAAATACATAAAAGCACAAGTATTTTAATTTAAATGATATTTACTCTATCTTCACTTTTACACTGCAAAAGCCTAGGAAGTTTAGTACTAAGACTTTTACCATTGATATGCCTGTAATGACCACCCAAGTCTTAAACAAGGCTACAAAAGACACTGTAGAGGAGGAAACAGTGTTAGAGTCAGATAACAAAGTTAAAATATACATAGAGGATAAACTAATAGAAAAAAACTAGTAGTAGCTACTAAGCACCACCTGTTCTTTTACTTGATTGGTAACATTTATGCAGAAGCCTGGGGAACTGAAAATAAGTTGAAAGAACACATTAAGAAGTAGTACAAAGAATCTGAGAGGAAGTATAAAATTCTAGCTGTAGTATACAGTCAAGTCAGAAATAAGATTAAGATAGAGAAGATATATAAAGTAATAAAGTCTCAACTAGCAATCTCTTTTAGTATAGGTATGGTAGAAATACTCAATGATAACAGACCATGGGTTGTAGTCCATATTGGTAATATGGTAAACATAAAAGTACTACTTGAGATCAGTACCCTTTATATCCCAGACCACAAAGACCTAGTCTTCTTTCACTTTATTATTAACAAACCAAGTCCTACTATATACCTTTTTATTGCAGTGATTAATACCCACTTAGCCAAGAAAGCCAATTATTATGTTTCTGAATCTAAAGTCGCAAAGTTTCTATGTACTATATAAGAAAACAAAGTCACTCTGTCCTTTGCTATAACTGCTCTCAATGTCTATCATATCTATATATCATTTAGTAACCCTGTGATAAAGAAATCCTTCCCAGCTAGATATATGCTCAACTTGTTGACTGAGTTGGTCTTACAATATGTACTGGATTACAAGATCTGTTATAACCAGATACATATGCTACAAAGCTGTCCTTTTTGCAATATCAGACTGACTTAGAATATAGGACTAGGCAAGTTGAATGGGAAGCAAAAGAGAACAGCTGAGGATATCCAATACAATAATTACATGGACTAGTTTAAGTAGATAGAACTATAGTGCAGGGCTTTTCAGCTTAATCTTGATTGAACTCTAAGTGAAACTGAGTAAATAGCACCCAACAAGATAGCCAAACTAAACTGAATGGAAAACTTAAATACAAAGCTATAAACCCAACCTGAGTGAAGTCTAAATAGACTTAAAATGGTGTCTGATAAGGCAGCCAAACTAAACTTAAATAGACAACCCTGAATACAGAGCAGCTAACACAAGTTCAAGAAACTAAGGAAATAGTGCCCAACAAAGCAGCTAAAAGAAACCTAAATAGAGACCTTAAATATAGAGACACAAACCTAAATAAGACTAAAATAGCATCTAATAAGACTGCCAAATTGAACTTGAATAGACAGACCTGAACATAAGACAACTAACCCAAGTCCAAACAAACAAAGAAATAGTGCTCAATGAGGTAGTCAGGATAAGAAAGAACAATACAAAATGAGACTACTGTAATGTACTACAGAAAAAACCCAGAATACAAGACTATTAACCTAAGAAAGAAAAAAAGAACTAAACAAATAATGCCCAACAAGGCAGTCAATCCAAACTTGAATAGACAAGTCTATATACAAAACTACAAACCCAAAACTAACTAACTAAGAAAGCAGTAAATAGTAAAACTGCCAATTACTAACACAAACTGAAGTTTAATTGAACTAAGTACAAAATATCATACAAGACAGTTTAATTAGACCTGAATAGAAAGCCTTGATATACAGAACTATGGACTCAAGTTCAACTAAATCCCAAGTCAGTGGCAATTAACAAGACTACTGACTTAAAACTAACTAAACTAACAACTTGAATACTAAGTTGAAAACCCAAATCTAACTGAACCTTAAGTAAACTAAGTAAATGGTACTTGATGAGATTATCAGACTAACACTACCATATAACTAGATTAGAATAGAATGAAATGGAGACAAGTTTAACAACAAACATAAGATAAGTCAGCCACTAACAAAAAAGAGAATAAAAAACACTCCAAGCAAGCCACTAAGTAGAATATCAACTAAAACTACTATAAAAAATAGAACAGAGACTTGATTACCCAACAAATAACATAGCTGATGAATACAAAATAAACATAACAAAACACTACTCATAACTAGATAACATAACTAGACAACTTAGAAAAATCATTTAGCTATCAAGTAAAAGACCTAACAAGATACAATAAGAACCAAACTAAGTAAAACACTAAACTATAGGAAGCAAACAAAATAAATAGTAACCAACCAATACCAAATACCAAGAGATAAATACCAACAAAACTAAATACAATAATATATACAATCCAAATATAAACAAAATAAGATATAACAAGGAATAATACACTATAACCAACTACAAATACACACAAACACAATATCAAATTAGTAACAAAAACATAATACAAGAACAAGATAACACAAACAAATAATAAATAGCTACCAAAGACAATATACTAAAGTCATCTAACAAACCAATCAAATCAAGAACCAACAATAGAAAAACCAATCAAGAGCAGATAAGCCAAGACAAACAATACTAAGATACAATAAAAGAATATATAAATATAACTATTACCACAAGAACAATACAACCATAAAATAACAAATAATAAAATAACCTAAAACTATACAACCACAAACAAGGATTATAATCAAACAACAAAAAAAAAACACAAAACAAATAAAACAGAACTATAACATAAATAACAATACTAACAAGACTATAATAGTATCAATCTTAAAGAATACCACCAGAAAAAAAAAAACAAAAAGAAGACCAAATAAACAGGAACAAGTAAACTCAATCTAAAAACTGATAACAGAAAATTAAAATCAACAAGAAAAAATAAACCTAACACAAGACTAAAAAACTATAAAGTAGTATAATAAACAAAGCCAATAAGATAAGACAAATAAATAGACAATAAACAAGACCAACCAAACTAAAAGAAATAAGAAATAATCAAACAACCAAATAAACAAGATCAAATACTATCAAAAGAAATAAATATATATTATAACCAACAAACAAAAAACCAAACAAGTCAAAATAACCAAATAATGAAATCAAATAACTACAAAACTCTAATATAGAGAACCAAAAACTACTATGAAATGATACAAAATTACTATTTTAGAAGTGTTAGTTATTTGGAAGTTCAAACAAAAACTATAGATGGTAACATTAGGGTAAATGCACCACTTGTTTCTTTTGGCTTATAGAGAAGAAGTATAAACATAAACAAACCCATGAGCCTGGGACCAATCTATGGCTCTAGACTCTAGTAGAAAATAACTAGAGCTATTTTCACTAATACTCATAGAGATTTGGTATCTGAGAAAGTAACATAAGAACTCTAAAGAAATAAGATCCAAGATATACCAACAAACAAAATAGATATATAGAAACTAATATTCTTTAATGTTAAAGGAAAAAGATATACAAATAGAAAATCAAAATACAAAGACATAGCAATAACCATGAGACTCAAGAAAACAGCAATACTAGTTATACAAGAAACAAAACTCAAAGAAAAAGAAGAAGAAAATATAATGAAAAAAAACCCAAAAATTACAATAATAAGCAACTATGGAAACAGTAAAGCAGAAACTGTCTTTATTATCAATAATGACATAATGGAAGATACCAAGGTTGACCCGGAATAGAGCCATACAATTGTAATTTAAGGTAGAGTAGTAACAATACAAATTAAAAAAAACAACCAAGAATTTACTATACTAAACATATACATACCAAATACAAAGAAAGAAAAAACAAATACTATTGACAAAATAAAAGAATATATTGATAAACTAGACAAATACAATAACCTAATTATAATAGGAGACTTTAACTTTGCAACAAATGCTTTAGACAAATCACTACCACATAATAATAATGAAAAAATATGTGAAAAATGGATAGAAATCATAGAAAAACACCAATTAACAGATAGATGAAGAAAAGCCAAGGAAAAAAAAAGATAATTCATATATATCCAAGGAAAAAGTCTAGTAAGAATAAATAAAATATATATTGCCAAAGAATTATTTGAACAAATGATAGAATGGACTGTAGAAGAAAACAACAAAATATTAGATCACTAGATAATATCAACAACAATACATGATATGGATCTACTACTAATAGAAAAAGAATTATAAAAACTTAATAACAATACAATAAAATGGCAACTCTTTAAGAACAGAATAAAGAAACTACTACTAGAGATACAAAACAATATAAATAATGCAGAAAGCCAGAATAAATCAAAAATAGAAATATAGATGAGAACAAAAAAAAAAATAAGAAGAATCAAACAATAAAAAAAGAATGCTAACAATATATATATATATATATATATACAAAAAAATAAAATAAGAAGAAAAAACAAATGAAAAAAGACAAGAAGAAATAACAAAACTAATAAAAGAACTAAACAAAAAAGGAAAAAAAAGATTAGATACTACCCAAATAATAGCAAAAGTAAGATATATAAAAGAAGAACAAAAAGAAACTAAATATTTCTTCAACTTAAAGAAAAATAAAAGAGACCTAGCAATAATCAAAGTACTACAAAATAAAAACAAAAAAATAATAATAGATACAAATGAAATATGTAAGATAGCAACAGAATACCATCAAATATTACAAAAAGTATCTGAAAGACAAAAAGATAAAACACAAAACATAAAAGAAATCTTAAATAACATTACAAATAAACTCAAAAAAGAAAACCAAGAATTATTAAGCAAATCCACAAATGAAAAAGAAATAAATATCCCATATAAATTTTACAGATTATGAACAAAAGAATATAAAGATTATAAAGACAAAGAAAAAACAAAAAATCCTAAAAAGCTGATAGCAGATATAATATATATACTCAAAGAAGTCTATAATAAAATAGAAGAAAAAGGCCTAAAAGATAAAAACTTTATATTAGAAATAATATTTCTTTTATACAAGATTTCCTAATTTTGTTGCTATTGTTTTTGTTAGGATTTTATAATTTATATTTGTTAATGTTATGGGCCTATAGTTTTCTATTTTTGTTTTTTGTTTTTATTAGCACATGACTATTTATGAAAAACATTAGAAAAATTTAACTTTCTGTAAGCTTTTATATTCAAAATCAAAGAATTATACAAAAATGCAAAAATAATAGTTTTAGTGAACAAAATACTACCAAAAGCAATAAAAATAGAGAAAGAAGTAAGATAAGGATGCCTTATATTATGTTTTTTATATAACATAGTAATTAAACTACTAGCAGAAATAATAAGAAAATTAGAGCTAAAAAGATTCAAAATTTCTGGAATACAAAATAAAATTCTAGTATCACTATTTGTAAGCAATATATTAGTATATAAACAAAGAAAACAAAAGAAAATTACTAGAAAATATAATAAATACTCTCTGCAAAGCATCTACTATAAGATTCAACCAAGAAGAAACAAAAATATTATCTATAGATTCATCTGAATATAGAAAATATATAGAAGAAAATAGAAAAACAGCAGAACAAGAAACATCTATACCAAATGAAATAAGAATAATAAAAGATAGAGAAATATTAAGAACTCTAGGAAGCTACATAGGAAACAAAACAAAAAAGCTAATATAATAGACACAAATACTCAAAAAACAAAAAAAAAATACTAGACATATAGATTACACTTAACCTATCAACAATAGAAAAAGAACTAATACTAAAATCACTAATACAATCAAGAGTACTATTTCTAGTGACCATTAACAAAATGCCCAAGAACATAAGAGAAAAAATAGAAAATCAAATGAAATCATTTCTATAGAACAATAAAAAAAGCAACAATGAACTAGAAAGAAACAATACAACCAAGAGAAAGAGAAAACCTAAATATATCAAATATAGAAATAAGAATAGAAGCAATCTAACTAATATGGCTTAAATAATACCTAGCCCTAGTAAAAGAAAAACCAGAATAGGTCTTTATAGTAGACCAAATAGTCTTCAATAGTTTAACAAAAACATCCAAAATATCAAAAGAAAACAAAATTAGCTAGATCTTTCAAATATAGAATGAAAATGGAAAAAAAGATATATTGGCCAAATTCATCAAAGAAATATTAAAAGTAGAAAGAAAATATAAAGTAGAATATGATGTTCTAGAAACTGAAACAAAACCAAGAAAATTACTACTAATATAGTACCACATTAGGATAGATGACAAATATTCATGGAACAAGAAATTAGCAAAATGTCTAGAAAACAAACACAAAATAATAAATACAGAACAATTAGAAAACTTCATATATAGTAATAGCTCATACTAGTTCTGTAAAAAACTAGCAAAAAGAATCATAAATAAAATACCAAAAAGACTAAAACCAAAAGAAAAAACAAACCAAAAAACAAACTTAATACCAAGAAAAAACCTAAATACAAGAATGGATATAATAGAAATAAACCCTAGAATAATGGATAATAAAATACCAGAAAAAACAATAAAAATATTTGGAAGCTATTAAAGATACAAAAAAAGAAACAACAAAAATAACAAATTTCTACAATCCCCAATTAAAGCTAAAAAAACACATAGCAAAAAGAAAACAATATAGATAACAGAGATACTAGAAGAAAATATGTTAAAATCAAAAATAACAGTAGAATGAAAAGAAAAAGAATACAAAATTTTTGAAATACAAAACAAAATAACCAAAGACCAAGCAGAAATACTAACAATGAGTGAAGCTATAAAAGAAAAAGAAAAAAATAACAATAATTACAGACCTAACAACATTAACAGCAAATATACATAATAAAATGAAAAAATGGGAACAACTAGACTATCTAGAAACAAACAACAAAGACCTATGGAAAAATATTGAATACTCAATAAAACAACATAAAGGAGAAATATTATTAGAACTACCAAGAGACAAAACAGATATAAAAGAACTAAAAGACATAAAACAAAACTAAAAACAGGAAACAACAAAACTAAAAAAGAAATTAATACTGAAGAAATTTCTATAAAGTACAAAATAGAAGGAGCAGAACTAAGAAAAATAACCCAAAAAACAATATATGTACTAATACTAAAAGAAAAAAAATGTATATCCTAGAGATAAACCAACAGAAGAAAAAATAAAAGAAATATATACTAAACTAAGAGAAAAAACAAAAAACAAAATAACAAAAAAAATATATAGAAAGGAACAACCAATAAAATAATACTATTTAAGATACAAAACTTTATATGGAAGCCAATACATAACAGACATAAAGTAGGAAAATGGTCCACAAAAATTCCAAAATGGCAAGATAAAGTTATATGCCAATATAGAAAAATAAAAACAATAGAGTATATAATAATAGAATGCAAACTAAATAACTGCCAAAATATATGAAAAGAAGCAGAAAAACTATGGAATAAAAATAACAACAAAAATATTAAATGAATAAAACCAAATATACAAATAATAAAAGGTCTAGGAGTAATAAAACTAAAAAACAAAAAAACAAAAGCACTAGAATGGCTTAATAAAAAATATATAGAAATAGTAGCAGAAATATCATAGATGATATAGAAAACAAAACAAAAAAAGAATATTTAAAGAAATAAAATTAAGAAAAAAAGAAGCTATTATACAATGGAAAGAAACAATAAGAAACAAACTTGAAATAGAAAAAGAAATAATAAAAACAGAAAGTAAAATTAAAAAGAAAAAAGAACTACAAAAGAAATTTAACAAAAAATGAAAAGAAGAACATAGATAACAAAATAAACAAGAGCCTAAAATAAATTGGATCTGCCCAAGGGACTGGGAGCTGTAAAGCTGAAATCTTACTAAGTAGAAAACCTGAAAAGGTTTAAATACCTAAGGTTTTTAGTAGGTCAGTTAAAACCAAGCTCATACTATAGAGGTATTGTCTCTGCACTAAAAAGCCAGTTTTTACCCTGCTAAAAAAAAAAAAAGACCATCATCAACAAAGGATAGAATGTTTGTTGGAATTTCTTTATTTAGGTTTTTTATTCTTTTTTTTGAATATTTTCATAATTGGAGCCATATAAATAGTAGAGAGAATAGAAGAAAGAACTAATCTTTGCCTAATACCAATACTAAAGCCAAATAAAAGAGATATAAAGCTGTTCTAAGTATATATTATTGACCAGTTAAAGTGATAACTGTCAAAGAATTATACAATGCTATTGTTTAGTCTAGCTTTTTTTAGACATGTAAAAAGGAAAAAGTAATTAAGAGAAGAGAAAACTAAGTGATATCAAATACAATAATACTAGTATAATACTATTTGAGCTAACCAGTGTGTATGATATAAGTGAGGTATAGTTCTGCATCAATGGTTGAATACTATCTGTCTAATTGGTTGGAATCTAGAAAGCTGTTAGCTGATATATAAAACTAGAGACAATTGCTAATGACTTTCTCAATGAGCTTGCCAATTGTATTAAGAAGCACTATAGATCAAAATGCTTTAGTAGTGTTGTATGCTTTCTTGTTAGATTTGGGGATAATAACCAATGTAGTTTCTTTGAAGTACTTGGGCTAGTGTTTTAGAGAGATATAAGCATTAGCTAGATCAATAATTTTTTTGAAACATAAGTTATTATTTAATATACCTCTAAGATATCTCCAGGATATATGATTAGAGCTAGGAATAAATATAGATAAGTACTTAGCTATCACATCTTTGATTTTTTGTTGTGAGAATAGGAGCTATTCAATAAGATCAAGTTATATTATATTGTTTAGGAACCTTTCATTGATTGATCAGTTTTCAGTCAAGTTATATGATCTATAAAGAGTATTCTACAGGAAATCAAGGGTATTACATAGCTGGCCCTCAAATATAATGGTTCCAATAGCTAGAAGTGATTTTTTTTTGACCCAGCTCATAAGATCTTATAGACATTTATTAGAGGTTGTAATTTTCTGAATTCTATTGTTAAAGAAGTTTCTCTTGGCCATTTGCACTAAAGTCTTGAAGACTTTCCAGTTTGTAAAATTGCTTTTTTTATGATGTCTGTCAAGGCAATCAGTACACTTTCAATTCTACTATTTCTTCAAAACTTTTGTGACTCTTTTGGTTTTTGTATAGTTGGACCATATATTCTTGAATATTGAGGCTAGTTTGTCAACACAAGATTCCAATTCTATTCTGTTGTCAATATTCATAATATTAAGACTTTTAATATTTTCTCTGAGCTTAGTTTTCTTCAGCTTTGCTGTCTTTTTTAATAGACTAGATAATGACATCAATATCCTCATTTTTTATCCTAACTTTAATAAACATAAAGATATAGTCAAATAGTTTTTTTCTATCTAAATACACAGTATATTTGCTGAATTCTCAACTGTTAGATGGCAAGAATACTAAATCTAGTACTAAATTAGCATTCCTGGGGTTGTTAGTATATTTTATGGGTCCTAGGTTTACTGGAGGGAATAATTCAAGTTCTAGACTATTAGTAATTAAAGTAAGCTCCTCTATGTAAATAAAGTGATAGAGAAAATTTAGATCCTAGTTGCAATCTCTGATATTAAAATCTCCTATTATTGTAATTGTACTTTTCATGTTTCTGACATAATTTTATAAAACTTGAAAAGCTATTTGGTTGTTGTCCAAATAAATATTTATAATATGATTGATGTCTTGTTTGTTATGGAAAGACAAGATATTGATATCACAATAGTTAATAATATTAGATTGAAATAAGAATCTAAGCCTTAAAATATATTTGTTGATATATGTAGTAATCCAGGGGATGTTGTCTTGAGAATTTTTGTTTTGGATAAAAAGTATCTACTCTAGATGTCTAAGGGCTTTATATAGAAGATCATCTTTGGGGTTAATATTACTTGGAATATTACAAATAAGGTAATGAGAGGGTTTTTGGATGAATATAATATCTGATACATTTTTTTGTTCTTTTAGAATGATATCAGTAAAAATCTTGTTTTTTCTGATATTTTAAGAGAATATCCATAAGTTGTATATATTCATTGTTTGCTAGTATCCATAGTTGAGTAAATTGAGTTGGCTCTGATTTTTTGGAGCTCTTGAGCTTTTTTGGTGTACCATTTATAGTTAAAACAATGTTTCCAGAAAGAGTACTTGTTATTGTTTACCATATGGTCTTTTTTTGTAGTTAAAGTACTTGAAGGAGTGAGGGTATGGTTCATCTACTTTAGTTTTCAATCTAAGAAGATTAACTTTAGAATTTGCCTTGTAATACCAAGCTATATCTCTATAGTGCTTGATTTTGTGTAGTCTTTCATATTTCCAACATTTTGAGCTGTGAGCTTTATATACAAATGTAAAGTGTTCCCATTTCCAGC